>Ga0302310_10000408_pt1 | contig 40888 bp, 36 predicted proteins | sample III_Palsa_N1_2_FD_200451 | JGI IMG/M metagenome (GOLD analysis project Ga0302310, IMG submission 200451) | Peat permafrost microbial communities from Stordalen Mire near Abisko, Sweden - III_Palsa_N1_2 | ecosystem: Environmental > Terrestrial > Soil > Palsa > Peat permafrost | place: Sweden...
CCGCTACATCCGCTACTACAATCACGACCGCATCAAGCTCAAACTAAAAGGCCTGAGCCCGGTGAAATACCGGACTCAGGCCTTCGGTGCCTAGCTTGCAACTGTCCAACTTTGTGGGGTCAGTTCAGCACCGGGGCGTTTTTCTGTTGCGCACGGCCTACGCCGGGAAAATCGATCGGGCGTATCCATCGCTCAACATACGGTTGTCGGAGCAAGAGCAGCAGCAGGCAAGAAAGGCGCTTGCCGCCGTTCTCGGCGAGTCGGTACAGCGCTCCAGGACGAAACCCGTGGTCGGCATCTTCGCCAACGCGACCGGCGCCAAACGTTATGGTGCGGAGTGGTGGGTGGAGTTTGTCCACGCACTGCAAACCCTGCGGCCCGATGTCCAGATCGTCGATCTGGTGGCAAAACATGGGCAGACACAGCTTGGCGGAGATTTCCCCTCGTACTACACGCGCGACCTGCGCCGCCTCGCTTCGGTGATTGCGAACATGGACGCGTTCATCAGCGCGGACTGTGGCGTGATGCATCTGGCCGTCGCCAGCGGCACTCCCACGCTTGGCCTGTTCTCGGTGACGTGCGCGGTGAAATATGGCCCTTGCGGGCACACTCATACCGCCGTCGGCACCAGCACCTTAAGTGCTGCCGAGGTTGCCAGCATCGCTGCTGATTGGCTCAGCATCCCCTGAGGCCGTGCGGCAGGCGGGGCCTACTGCGGTGGTGATCGACGACGCACCGGGCGTAGCGCAAGCAGGGCTGCCACTACGATGCCGGCGACAAACCACGCAACGTCGATGGACGTCAGCGCCAGGTGCGCCAATTGCCACAGCATGCCGGCGCCGGACGTACTCAGGGCGTCGATCAGGCCCATGCCCAGGTCTCCGGCGATATTCGCCGCTGCGATCAGCACGTTCACGTAGACCGCCGCCAGCGCCGTTGCCAGCGCTGCCAGCAGCGCGGCGCCGGGCCCTGGTGCACGCACACCGAGGCGTATCGTCAACGCCAGCAGGGCGCCGACTGGCAGCGCCAGCCATGGCATCGACTGGCGCAGATAAAGCGTCGCGACCATCCATATCGCACCGGCAGCCAATCCCAGCATGCAGGCGCTGAACAGGGCGAACGCATTCATGAAAACGTTGCGGGCGCTCATACGCACTCACAGGGCAGGACAGGCGATTGCATGCATTTATCCGGCGGCAAAGCGACCATCATAGCGTGGCGATAAGCGGTCGCCATGCAGGCGTTCGGAGCCCGCCGGACGCCGGATTACCTTGAGTTCCACGATCCCGGCCCGATTTTGTACAGGCAGGCCCGGGCAGCGGGCGGCATAATAGAGGGCTGGGTTCGGCATTTTGTCGATCCCCCGGATACTTACTGGCGAGTGGCATGAGCGGTTTCAGTCTTAGCAGCGAACCTTTCACCCTGTTGCGCGATTGCAGCGCCGTCCTGGTGCCGCAAGGTGACGTGGTGGGCCTGCCGGCGGGCCAGATCGGCTACATCACCCAGGCGTTGGGTGGCAGCTTTACGGTCTATGTGGAAGGCAACCTGTTCCGCATCGCTGGCAAGGATGCCGACGCGCTGGGCAAAGAGCCTCCGGCGGCGATCGAAGTGCCCGCCGATGCCACCAACGAAGACGTGGAAAGGCTGGCGTGGGATCAGCTGCGCACGGTGTTCGATCCGGAGATCCCGGTCAATGTGGTCGACCTCGGACTGGTCTACGACCTGAGCCTGGAGCAGACCGAATCAGGCGAGCGCAAGGTGTACGTGAAGCTCACGCTGACGGCGCCCGGCTGTGGCATGGGCGACATCCTGGTGGATGACGCGCGCACCAAGCTGGAGATGATTCCCACGGTCAGCGAGGCCGATGTGGACCTTGTGTTCGATCCACCGTGGAGCCATTCGATGATGTCCGACGCGGCCAAGCTCGAGACCGGGATGCTCTGAGTCTCACCGCTGGTCTCAGCCGGCGGCTTCCTCAAAGCGATTCGCATCGCGATTCTTGCGCACCTTGGACGGATCCCACACGCGGCCATTCATGGTGATGTAGACCCCGTCCGGTAGCGTCTGCACGGCGGCTACCGCGCAGCCGATATTGAACACCGCGTCCGAGCCCTGGAAACGCGCCGGATTCAGCGCGCCGGTCAGCACGATCACCTTGCCTTGGATGTGCGCCAGCTCGCGAGCCGTTTCGACCATGGTGTCGGTGCCGTGGGTGACCAGCACATGGCGGTGCGGCTGCGCCTCGATCGTCGAACGCACCAGCGCGCGGTCTTCGGCGCCCATGTGCAGGCTGTCCTTGCGCAGGATCGGGATTACGTCGAACTGGAACGCCACGCCGAGCTGGCCGAGGATCTCGCCGATCTGCGGCGCACCGATCTTGTAATCCGACTTGTCGTCGAAGTAGATCTTGTCGATGGTGCCGCCGGTGGTGACGATGGTCAGATGCTGCATGCTGGTGAGCCAAGTGAGGGGACGGGGCATTTTAGCCCGTGCGGGGGCGCCGGGCGCGGCTCAGTCGACGCACTCTGCCCCCTCTCCCTTTGGGAGAGGGCTGGGGTGAGGGTTCGGGTGCTCGCGTGATGGCTCATTTGTCGTCACCCCTGCGAAGGCAGGGGCCCAGCGCCCTTGCGCGTGACCCGTTGCTGCCTTTGTTGTTCGCCTTTAGAGCGTTTCGTCCTCCTGCGGAGGACGAAACGCTTTGCAAGCGAAATGGTAGATTGCGGGAAGACCAAAAGAGCGAGGGGCGCTGGATCCCTGCCTTCGCAGGGATGACGGAAATTCAACTGTTCCGCGAGCATCGAACCCTCACCCTGAGCACCAAACCATCACCCCAACCCTCTCCCAAAGGGAGAGGGTGCAGAGGGCGCTGCATCATCAGTGTTCCCGCTACCCGAGCAGTAGAGCGGTGTTGCCGGCATCCGGCGACACCAGTCGATTGAGGCCGTGTCCAACGAAGCGTTGCAGCGCCGCCGCCGAGTACGGATCGACCCCGCGCAAGTTCGACCAGTTTGCCTGCCGCACCAGCAGCGCAGCGCTAGCACAACGGGCCAGTGTGAATGCGAGGCCACGTGCCCCCGCTTCCAGCGATTCTCGACTTGCAGCGTGACTGTCGAGATAAACCGCGGCAGCATCCAGCGCAGCCTGAATCGAGCTAGCCGCCGCGGCGTCACCGGCGCCGGCCGACCAGTCATTGACCGCCGTGCGCAACGCCGCGAACGTGTCGCCGGCGAGCGCGCGCAGGCTGTCCAGCGACAGCACGTTGGTGGTGCCTTCCCAGATCGCGTACACCTGCGCGTCTCGCAACAGTTGCGGCAGTCCGGTGTCCTCGATGTAGCCGGCGCCGCCGAAACACTCCAGCGCCTCCGAGCACAGCTTCACTGCCAGTTTGCCGGTCCACAGCTTGGCCAATGGCGTGAGCAGGCGCAGCAGTGCCACTTCATGCGGTGCGGCAGTATTGTGCTCGACCCGTCCAAGCAGGTGCGCGACTTCGAAGGCGAGCGCGAACGCGCCTTCAAACTCCGCCTGCATGTCGGCCAGCGTCTGCGCGTGCAGTGGTTGTTCGATCAATGGACGGCCAAACGTCTGTCGCCGCGTCGCGTAGTCGCGTGCCAGGCTGATCGCGCGCGCCATGCTGGCTACCGCACAGATTGCGTTCCAGGTGCGGGTGACGTTGAGCATCGGCGCGACCTGGCGCACGCCGTGGGCGAGCTCGCCGAGCGGCCAGGCGGGCAGGGCGTTGAGATGGATTTCCGCAGTGGGTAGTTCGTGCGTACCGAGCTTGTCCTTCAGACGGTCGATGACCAGCTCGGGCTTGCGTTGCTCGCCGTCCATCGTCTCGACATAGAACAAAGCCAGTGCGGCGGTACCTGCGCCAGCGCCCTCGGGTCTCGCCAATGCCAGAGCCGCTTCACCGACCACGGCCGAACTGAACCACTTGCGGCCATACAGCCGCCACTGGCCGTCCGCATCCTGTCGCGCGATGGTTTCGGTGAGTCCGACGTCGGAGCCGCCCGCGTTTTCGGTCATCCACTGGCCGCTGAGCCAGAACGTGGTGGCATCGCGGCTCAGGAAATGCGGTAGCGCACGTTCGATCAGGGCCTGGTTGCCGGACGCTTTCAGCGCCGTGGCCGCGCCGTCGGTCATCGCCAGCGGACACGTGTAGAACTCACTGGCTAGGTGATACAGGTAGACGCGGGCGAATTGCTCCAGTCGTGCACTGGCGTTCGCTTCGTGTCCGGCTGCGAGCACAGCGTGACGCGTGGTGAGCTGCGGACCTTCCAGCCAGGCCGTGGTGAGTTCGATGCGATCGACCCGGTGACCCCAGGCGTCCCATTGGGTGAGTACCGGTTTGCGGCGGCCGGTATGCGTGGTGCGTTGCCATGCCATCTGCGCGTAGTCGCCGAGGGCATAGAGATCAACATCCAACGCCGCACGACGCTCGGTCGGCAGCGCACGGTCGAGCAGGGCGTGCAGGGAACGGTCACTGCGATACGGGTGCGGCAGTTGCGGGGGATCCTGCAGGAAAGCCATGGCGATCTCCATCCAGATTCAAAGCGTCCGGATTCAATATGCCGAGTATAGGCATGCGCGTGCGACGCGCTGTGCTGGCATCATCGAAAGTCAGTCCATCAGCGCAGGCCGGCACCATGAAATTTTCCGAAGCGATGCAGACGGTGACGCGTCATGGCGACGGCTGGCAGGCCACGCTGAGCGATAACTGGCTGCAGGGGCGCAGCGCGTTCGGCGGGCTACAGGCGGCGCTCGCCGTGCGCGCGATGCGCGAGCTGGTGCATCCAGACATACCCTTGCGCAGCCTGCAGACCACCTTCGTGGCGCCGGTGCCCGCCGGCACGGTGAGCATCCGCGCGCAGCGCCTGCGCGAAGGTCGCAGTGCCACCCAGATCGAGGCCAGCCTGTACGACGGCGAGCAGACGCTGTGCCGGCTCGTAGCTGTGTTCGGCAGCGCGCGACCATCGGTACTGAACTTCCAGCCTGTACAGCCATCCGTGGCGAGCGCAACACCACGCGAACTACGCTACGTCGAAGGCCTGATGCCTGCTTTCACCCAGAACTTTCGCGCCAGCTGGCTGCGTGGCGACCTGCCATTCAGTGGCGGGCATCAGCGTGAAAACGTGCTGCAGCTTTCTTTGCGCGACGAAGGCCGGCCGGACGAAACCCACGCGCTTGCGTTCGCCGATTTCATCCCGCCAATCGCGCTGTCGATGTTCGCCACGCCAACGCCCGGCAGCTCGCTCACCTGGATGATCGAACTGCTGCGCGACCGCTACGACGATCTGGGCATGGACGACTGGCGCGTCGACGCCGAACTCATCGCGGCCCGCGACGGCTACACGCAGCAGAGCGTGATGCTGTGGGGGCCTCGCGGCGAGCCCGTGGCGTTGAGCCGGCAGAGCATGGTGGTGTTTGGGTGAGCTCGCGCAGACGTGATTCTTCAAGCATCGCTAGCTGCGTTGTTGGCGCTTCACGCCCGCGCCAAGCGTACCGATCAGGAGCAGGGTGAGGATGATTTCGATCAGGGCCACCCACCGTTCGCTGGACGAGCTCCAGCCTTCGGCAATGCCGTGGCAGAAGTAGAACAGGCTAAGGATGCCGACCCAGAGCAGCGCGCGACGTACATCGCGAATCGCCAGTAGCGGCAGCAGCAGGGGAATCACGCTGATCGCCAGCACCAACCATGTCGGCATGAGTGGCGACGGGAACAGCCATGCATGCCAGGCCAGCTGCAGCACGACCAGGGCGGCCCAGGCGAACAGGCCCAGCCGTTGTTCTTTCGGCAGCGGAATGCTTGCGCTCATCCGGCCGTCGCCAGTTTGCGTGCGGTTTCGGCGAGGCGGCGACCCAGCGCGCGGGCCAGTTCGCGCTCGTGTTCGCTGATCGGATTGTCGCCCTTGGCGCCGGCAACATGGCTGGCACCGTAAGGCGTGCCGCCGCTTTGCGTGGTGGTCAGCGCAGGCTCGGTATACGGCACGCCGAGCAGCAGCATGCCGTGATGCAACAGCGGCAGCGCCATCGACAGCAGGGTGGACTCCTGGCCGCCGTGCATGGTGCTGGTGGACGTGAACAGGGCTGCCGGCTTGCCGACGAGCGTGCCACTGGCCCATTCGGCGCCGGTGCAGTCGAGGAAATACTTCAGCGGTGCCGCCATGTTGCCGAAGCGCGTAGGGCTGCCCATCGCAAGTCCGACACACTCGAGCAGATCCTGCTTCTGCACATACGGCGCACCATCGTCGGGCTCCGGTGGGTGGGCGGTTTCGGTTACCGGCGCCACCGGGGGTACCTGGCGCAGGCGAGCGCGCATGCCGGGAACTTCCTCGACGCCGCGGGCAATCAGTCGTGCCAGTTGGGCGGTGTGGCCGCTCCGGCTGTAATACAGGACCAAAATCTCGTTCATGCGTTGAAAACGTTCAGTGGCGGTACCCTAGTGTAACGAGCGATACCGCCGATGTTGCCCTCGCGCCGATGGCGAGATGGCAGTCCACGAAGGGATATCCATGGCTTTGCGTTACGACCGCGACCGCACATCGAGCTTCAGCCGGTTCCTCTGGCAGCGTTTTCTCGATGATCAGTGTTTCGAGACCGCTGGTGCGCTGTCCTACATCACGCTGGTATCGCTGGTACCGCTAATGGTGGCGGTATTGGCGGCGCTTTCAGTGTTTCCAGTACTTCCGTTGATCGAAAACGCGCGGGAAACGCTGTCTCACTACGTGTTTCACCATTTCGTGCCGGCAGCGGGCGAGCGCGTGCAACAGGCGTTGCACGAATTCGCCAGCAACGCCAGCAAGCTGACCTGGATTAGCCTGCTGGTCATGCTGTTCAGCGCCATTTCGATGATGGTCAGCATCGAGGACCAGTTGAATCGCATCTGGCGCGTGAGCAAGTCACGCGGCTGGGCTTCGCGCCTGTCGCTGTATGCGATTGCGCTGACGCTGGGGCCGATTCTGGTGGTGGGCGGCGTTGCCCTGACCTCCTACATCACGGCGCTGCCGCTGTTGCAGGATACGGCCGGACAGCTTGGGCTGAGCGGTCGCCTGCTGCGCGTGCTGCCCTTCGTGGTCACCTTTGCCACGCTGTTTCTGTTGTATACGCTGGTGCCCAACCAGCATGTGTCACGGCGCGATGCGGCGATCGGCGCACTGCTCGGCGCGGTGCTATTCGAAATCGTCCGCTGGGGTTTCAGGTTGTTCGTGCATAGCGCACATACCTACCAGCAGATCTACGGCGCGCTGGCAGCGATTCCGATTTTCCTGTTATGGATCTATTTGTCGTGGATCATCGTGATTCTCGGCGCCTCGATCACCGCCTCGATCCCGTCGTTCGAATATCAGGTGCCGAAGAAGGGCTTGCCGGAGGGTGCCGAATTTCTCGGCCTGCTGCTGGTACTTCGGCATTTCGTCGAGGCCCAACGTGCAGGTCACAGCATCGACGAGGCCACCCTACAGTTGAACGAACCGTATCTGCATGGCACTTCGATCAGCGAGTATCTCGGTGAGCTCGAGCATGCCGAACTGATCAAGCTCGATGCGTCGGGTGGCTGGCAGCTCAGACGCGATCCGGGCAGCACCGACCTGCTACAGGTTTACGGCCATACCCGCTATCGTTTACCGCTGGAGCCAGTGCAGGAAGCCGCGGCGTTGGGTGTCGAATTGTCGCCCACGTTACTGGCGTTGCTGAACTCACTGGCCACCTCGCTCGAGGCGAAGCTGGGCATCCGGCTCGACCAGATTTATCCCCCGGACGCTGACACCGCGTCCGATACCAAGGAAACCCCTGCATGAACCTGTTGTATTCCACCCTGCCGCGATCGAACATGTTCAAGTCAGCCGTGCTGGCACTGACTTTGGCGCTCGCGCTGCCGACGCACGCCGCCATGCCCACACAGCCAACGCTGCACGTCACCACGCTGGATGGCAAGGCATACGATCTGTCTGCGCAGCGCGGCAAGTGGGTGATCGTCAATTACTGGGCGACATGGTGCGTGCCGTGCATCAAGGAGATGCCGGACATATCGACCTACGTCAGCACGCACAAGAATGTCACAGCAATCGGGCTGGCTTACGACGACAGCGACCCGGCCGACATCAAGGCGTTCGTGGCCAAGCATCCGGTGGTGTATCCGATCGCCCAGGTCACGCTCGACAAGCCGGTCAAGGACTTTGACGAGCCACGCGGTTTGCCCACGACCTGGGTCATCGATCCGACCGGCAAGGTGGCCAAACGCTTCATCGGCCCAGTCACTCCCGCCCTGCTGACCGCGGTGATCGGGGGCCAGTAATGCCGACGGCCAGGTTCATCGTCAGCGGTCGAGTGCAAGGTGTGTTTTACCGTGCCAGTGCTCGCGCCCAGGCGTTGGCAATGGGCGTGAGCGGTCATGCGAAGAACTGGCAGGACGGTTGCGTCGAGGTGCTGGCAAGCGGATCGGCGGATGCGCTCGACGAATTGGAACGCTGGCTGCGCCAGGGGCCACCAGCGGCACAAGTGGAAAACGTCAGTCGTGAGGATTTGCCCGAGCAGGACTTGCGCGGGTTTCACACCGCCTGAAAGTCAAAGCGTGTCAGGCACCCACAATGCCTTGTCGGTAACGTGTTCCAGTTTTGGCGGCCCCTTGAGCTTGGGCAGCTTCACCTTGGCGATCGGTTCGTCCTGCAGCGGCAGCTGTTGCAGCAGGTGCCTGATCAGATTGATCCGGCCACGCTTCTGGTCGTTGAAATCGACCACGAACCATGGCGCCTTCTTGCTGTGCGTGCGCTTGATCATGGTGTCGCGCAGCTTGCCTATCTCGACGTATTTCTGTCGCACGGCCAAGTCCACCGGCGACAGTTTCCAGCGCTTGAGCGGATTCTCGGCGCGCTGGTCGAAGCGCTCCTCTTGCTCGGCCTGGTCCACGGCCAGCCAGTACTTGATCACGATGATGCCGTCATCGGTGAGCAGTCGCTCGAACGCGGGCACCGCATCGAGAAAGGCCATGTACTCGGCGTCCGTACAGAAGCCCATCGCCGGTTCCACCACCGCGCGGTTGTACCAGCTGCGATCGAACAGCACGAACTCGCCAGCCGATGGCAGGTGCGGCACGTAGCGCTGGAAGTACCACTGCTTGGCTTCGACGTCATTGGGTTTGCTCAGCGCGACGATTCGGTAGCTGCGGGTATCCAGCACTTCAGTGATGTGCTTGATGGTGCCACCCTTGCCGGCTGCGTCGCGTCCTTCGAAAATCACCAGCAGTCGTTTACCGCTGTCTTTCAGCCAGTACTGCAGCCGCACCAGACCTAGTTGCAGTTCTTCCAGCGCGCGTTTTTCCCGCTTGCTCATGATGGCTCCCTTCCTCAGCAGTCCAGATCGATCGGTGGTTGACCCGTGCGATGGCGTGCGCCGATCGCTTGCACGGTACGACTGAAGTCTGCAGCAAAACCACGCATGTCGAACAAGGGGTTTTGCTCACGTTGTTGCAGCAGATGTTCGCGCAGCTTGGCGAGCGCAGCACGGTCATTCCCAAGTTTGCAAGCCATCGCCACGAACGCATCCCCGGTATCGGTGACGAGTTCGGGCAGGCCCATGTGATGGAGCAGGCTGGTAGCGACGCGTCCCGCAAACGTCTGGCCGATGCAGGTGAGCAGCGGGCAACCCGCCCACAGCGCATCGGACGCGGTGGTGTGTGCGTTGTAGGGCAGGGTGTCGAGGAAGAGGTCGATAAGTGCGAAGCGCGCCAGGTAGTCGGCATGTGGCAGGCGCGGCATGAACACCAGTCGCTCCGATGAAACGCCCAGCGCGGCAGCTTGCGCGCGCAGGCGATCGTCAGCGCCAGCCGGGCCAGACAGCAGCCACAGCACGCTGTCGGGCACCTGCTGCAGGATCAGCATGAAGCGTGCAAATCCGGCTGGATTGATCTTGTAGGCGTTGTTGAAGCAGGCGAACACCGTGCCGTGCGTGGGCAGTCCGCACTGTGCACGCGACGGTGGCGCGGCAAGCACCCGCGTCGTGTCGTTGGGCTGGAAGCAGCGTGGCAGACGCAACACCTGTTCACTGTAGTCGGCGCGCTGCGTCGCGGGCAGTACCACCGCATCGGCCAGCACGTAATCCATCCACGACGCGCCTGAAGTGCCTGGATAGGCCAGCCAGTTCACCTGCACCGGCGCCGGGCGCAGGGCGAACAGCTCAGCCGTGGTCTTGCCGCAATACCCGGTGAGGTCGAACAGCACTTCGATGCCGGCGGCGCGAATCTCGTGTGCCGTTTGAGTATGGGTAAGCTTGGCCACGTCATGCATGCGTGCAGCCGTTTCCAGCCGTTGGCGGATCGGACCATGATCGCTTGGCGCCGTCGCGAACAGGTGAATTTCCAGCTCGGCATGTGCGGCCAGTGCTTCAAACATGGCAACCACCAGCAGCCCGGTGGCATGTTCACCAAAACCATCGGCGGCGAAGCCGACGCGGATCGGCGCATCGGGCCTTGCGATCGCATGGCTGAGGCCGAGCTGCTGTCGCTGCGGCGACATGCGTTGCTCGATGCCGCGGGCGAACGTCGTCGCACATTGGTGCTGTTCGGTGCCACTCGCTGTTTCGGCTAGAAACGTGAATGGCGTGACGCCTTCGCGTCCATCGGCAACCGCCTGATGCAGTTGCTTGCTCAATTCATCAAGCCCCTGCCAGTCGTACAGCCGACGTTTGGCGAATACCAGCTGGCTCAACGCCGCGCCGTAACCGCTGCCCGGCTGCAGCGCACGCGCATAGGCCTGCACGGCAGCGTCAAGCTGGCCGCATTCGTCCAGCATCAGGCCCGCGTGAAATGGATGCTGCGGATTGACTGGCGCAAGTCGTTCAGCGCGTTGGTAGGCGTCGGCGGCCTCCTGCGCCCGCCCTTGCGCATGCAAGATGTGACCTAGCAAGGCATGTGCGGCATCGAACGATGGCGCCATCTGGAGCACCTCGCGCGCGTGGATTTCCGCCTGTTCTGATTGGCCAAGCTGCAGTTCGGCCGCGGCCAGGTTCAGGCGCAATCCCGGATTTTGCGGCGCGCCATGGGTGGCCATCGCAAAAGACTCCCGCGCCTGCGCATAACGAGCAGCGGCCATCAATGCGTTGCCGAGTCCCTGCAGCACGGCAGGATGGCCGGGCGCGCGGCGCAAGGTGGCGCGCAAGCGTTCGATCGCTGCGTCGGGGTTGTTGTTCCGCATGGCAAGGCTGGCCAGATTGCATTGCACTTCGACACTGGCGGGCGCCAGTACGGCTGCCCGCTCAAGCGCGACCAGTGCTTCGGCCTGCCGCTGCAATTGCAACAATGCAACGCCGTGCAGACGTGCCAGTTCGCCGTCGAGCGGGAACTCCTGTCGTGCTCGTGCCGCGAACATTTCCGCTGCAATGAAGTCGCCCTGCTGAAGCAACGGGACGAGCCGGGCAATGGCTGCTTCGGGATCGGGGTGGGTACTCATGCTCATCCGCGTCAAGCTAACCCACGCTGATCAAACCGCCAAGCTTGAACAGCGCGAAATCACAAGTTTTATATGAACCCGGATGGACCGCTCCCTCCCCTGCTTGCAGGGGAGGGTTGGGGTGGGGTCGCTCTTCGCCCGAGGATCAAGAACACCCCTCCCAACCTCCCCCTGCGAGCAGAGGGAGGGGCATTGCGGGCCGCGACTCAGACGTCCGCGAGGGATTTCAGTTCGTCGGCCTGATGTTCGCGGGTCAAGGTGTCGACCAGTTCGCGCAGATCGCCCTGCATGATTTCGGGCAGGCGATACAGGGTGAGGTTGATGCGGTGGTCGGTGATGCGACCCTGCGGGTAGTTGTAGGTGCGGATGCGCTGGCTGCGGTCGCCGGAACCCACCTGCAGCCGTCTTGCTTCGGCTTGCGCGGCATTCTGCTTGCCGCGTTCCGCATCGAGCAGGCGTGCCTTGAGCAAGCTCATCGCGCGGGCACGATTCTTGTGCTGGCTGCGCTCTTCCTGACACTCCACCACGGTGCCGGTCGGCAAGTGGGTAATCCGGATCGCCGAATCGGTTTTGTTGACGTGCTGGCCACCAGCACCGGACGCGCGGAATGTGTCGGTCTTCAGGTCGGCCGGGTTGATCTCGATCTCGTCGATCTCGTCGAGCTCAGGCAGGATCGCCACGGTCGCCGCTGACGTGTGGATACGCCCCTGCGACTCGGTTTCCGGCACGCGCTGCACGCGGTGAGTACCGGATTCGAACTTCAGCTGCGAATACGCACCGTTGCCTTCGACGCGGGCGACGACTTCCTTGTAGCCGCCATGTTCGCCGGCGTGCTCGCTGAGGATTTCGACGTGCCAGCGCCGGCTTTCGGCATAGCGCACGTACATGCGGAACAAGTCACCGGCGAAAATCGCCGCCTCGTCGCCACCGGTGCCGGCGCGCACTTCGAGGTAGAGATTCGCTTCGTCGCGCGGATCCTTCGGCAACAGCAGAAGTTGCAGTTCGCTGTCCAGATCGAGCAGCCGCTGCTCCAGCCGGCGCACATCATCGACGGCCATCTCACGCAGTTCGGGATCATCGAGCATCACGCGCGTCTGGACCAGCTCGCGTTCGGCGTGGTCGTGCTCATGCAGCGAGTTGGCGACCGGTTCGAGCTGCGCGTATTCCTGCGAGAGTGCGCGAAAACGCGCGTTGTCGGTGAGTACTTCGGGCTGACTCAACAGCAGGCCGATCTCTTCGTGGCGTTCGGCCAGTGCTTCGAGCTTGCGACGTATCGATGGGGTCATGGATGGATAGGGACGAGTGGCGAGGGACGAGGTGCAGGGCGATGAGGCCGTTGCCGTTGCATGCGCAGTCGAATAGCGGCAGCCAGCCGCTTTCGCTATCGCTCCCCCGTCTGGGGTTCGTCCGGTGTCGCCTGATCCTCATCGCGCCCGTACAACCTGCCCGCAGCGTGCAGCAGCTCCAGGTCGCCGCTCAACGCGGCTTCGCGCAAGCGCGCGCTGGGATGGTGCAGCAGCTTGTTGGTCAGTGTGTTGGCGAGAAACGCCAACGCCTCGTCCGCCGGCTTGCCGCGAGCGAGCATGGCGCGGGCTTTGTCCAGCACTTCGTCGCGGTAGACCTCTGCATGTTGGCGCATGTCCAGCGCAGGATTCTTCAGGGTGAGCGCGCGGCGCCAGGCCATGTAGCGATCGACTTGCAGGTCGATGATGGCGCCGGCCTCGCGCGCTGCTGCTTCACGCGAACGGCGGTTGTCGTCGATCACCTGGCGCAGGTCATCGATGCCATACAGATACACGTCTGGCAGCTCGCCCACGCTAGGTTCGATATCGCGTGGTACTGCAATGTCGACCATGAACATCGGTTTGCGCCGGCGCGTGGCCATCGCCTTTTCGACCATGCCGCGGGTCAGCACCGGCTGCCGGGCGGCGGTGGAGGAGATCACGATATCGACCTCGGCCAGGTGCTGCGGCAGGTCGGCCAGCGCAATCGCGTAACCACCGTAGCGACCAGCCAGTTCCTGCGCGGTTTCCAGCGTGCGGTTGGCGACGATCAACCGCCGCGCCTGCTTGTCAGCCAGGTGACGCGCAGCCAGTTCGATGGTGTCGCCAGCGCCGATCAGCAGCACGCAAGCCTGCTTGAGATCCGTAAACACTTGTTCGGCCAGTCGCACGGCGGTGAACGCGACCGATACCGTGTGTGCGCCGATGCGGGTATCCGTGCGGACTCTCTTGGCGACCGCAAACGTGTGCTGCAGCAGGCGATCCAGCGGTGCGCGCAATACCTGCGCATCGCGTGCCTGCTGGTAGGCGTCCTTCACCTGGCCGAGAATCTGCGGTTCGCCCAGTACCAGCGAGTCCAGTCCGGTAGCAACCCGGAACATGTGACGCACGGCATCGCGTTCGTCGTGCCGATACAGGAACTCGTCGAGCTTGCCGGGAGTCAGATGGTGATGACGACTTAACCAGGCCTGCGGAATGTCCTCGGCACCGGGCATCACGCCGACGTACAGTTCGGTGCGGTTACATGTGGACAGGATCAGCGCTTCTTCCACGCCTGGCTCGCGGGTCAGCTCGAGCAGGGCTTCGCCTGCGGCGTCCAGATCGAACGCCACCTGTTCGCGCAGGCTGACCGGCGCGGTGAGGTGGTTGAGTCCGAGGGCGATCAGCGGCATGGTTTGAGTAGCAACTCGGCGAGATGTAGTCGGCGGCGTAGGCTAAGCTTGGCGCAGCACGCCGTGCGATGACGGAAACGGCCGAAACGTGCGGACGATGGGTAGGCGAATGGAGAGTAGTGTGCGGAGCAGGGCGGCCAAGTTCAAGCAACTGCGGCATTTTACGGCAGTGACGGCACTGGCGCTGGGTTTGTGCGGATGTGCCGACATGTCGGCGCGATCGGCGCGATCGGCCCAGCAAGCGGCTGCCGCCGCGCAACCGCTGGCACGGCTGACCGTGGCCACCCCGGACACCGACCACGACCTGCTGGCCCAGCTGATGGCTGGCGAGATGGCGCTGGGTAGCACCGATCTGCCGTCTGCCTCGGCCTATTACGACCGCGCAATGGTGCTGAGCAAGGATCCGCGGGTAGCCGAACGCGCCGCCAAACTGGCGATCGCCATCCATGACGCCGCCGCCGCACAGCGCGCGATCGATCGTTGGCAGGCGCTTGGCGCCTCGCCGGCCGGTTTGGCCGAGGCGCGGGCTGAACTGGCACTTGATCATGGCGACGCCGATGAGGCGCGGCGCCAGCTGGAATTGTTGATCGGCAGCGGCGACAAGGATGCCTGGCGTCAGTTCGGTCGCGTTTTGCTGGGTGCGCGTGACCAGGCACAGGCGGCCCGCCTGCTGGAATCGCTGGCCACCCCGCAACGGTTGCCGGCCGACGCGCAGGCCTGGCTGGCGATGAGCGAAATGGGCGACAAATTCGGCCTGCACGCCTACGCCTTGGGGCTTGCCGAGGCCGCTGCGCAGCGTTTCGGGAGCGCCGAAACATACGCCTGGCTCGCCCAGATGAAGGCCAAGGACGGCGATCAGCAAGGAGCGCGTGCGCTGCTGCAGAAAGCGATCGCCAAGGCGCCACAGAACATCCAGCTGCGGCTGGCCTACGCCGGCATGCTCAGTCAATCCGGTGACTATGCAGCGGCATCCCGCTTGCTCGAGCATGGTCCGCAGAATGCCGATACCTACGCGCTGCGTGCGGCCCTGGCTGCCCAAAGCAAGGACACCAAGGTTCTGACGGCGCTGTATCAGCAACTGCAGCAGGCGCCGCCGGACGTGCGTGAGCACAGCGCATACCTGCTTGGGCAATTGGCCGAAATGCAGCGTCTCGATGCCGAGGCACTGAATTGGTATGGACAGGTGGATGACGACGATCCGCACGCGTTCGACGCGGACCTGCGCAGCGCGGTGCTGATGCAGGCGCAGGGCAAGGGCGCCGAGGCGCATCAACTACTTGGGCAGCTGCAGCTCGACTATCTTGATCAACCCGACCAGCTGCGCCAGGCCTACCAGGTCGACGCCGAGCTGTACCTGCGCGAACAGCAGTATCCGCAAGCGGAGGAGGCATTCGGTCGCGCCTTGCTGATTGCGCCGGACGATCCGGGATTGCTGTACGACCGCGGCCTGGCCTACGCCGAGGCGGGCAAGATCGATCTGGCCGTGCAGGATTTTCAGCACCTGCTGAAAATCAAGCCAGGTGACGTCGACGCCAGCAACGCGCTCGGTTTCACGCTCGCCGACGCGAACCGCGATCTGCCCGAGGCTGAGCGACTGATTCGTATCGCCCGTGCCGCCAAACCCAACGATCCGTCAATCGCCGATTCCTGGGGTTGGCTGCAATACCGTCTGGGTCACCTGGACCAGGCCGCGGAAGTCTTGCGCGAAGCGTGGCTGGCGAACAAGGACGCCGATGTCGGCGTGCATCTGGGCGAGGTGCTGTGGAAACAGGGGCGTCGGCAGGATGCGCAACGGATCTTCGATGAAGTGCGCAAGATCGACCCGCACAGCAACAGCCTGCAAGACACCCTAAGGCGCCTGCATCCATGAAGCGAAGTTTCCGACTTATCGCAGCCGCGCTACCGCTGCTGCTCGCCGCCTGCGTGCCTGCTGTGCGCATGAAGGGCGACGCTGGCCTGCTGAATGCGCAGCAGGCGCGTGAGCAAGCTTTGGCCCACGCCGATCACTGGATTCTGCAGGGGCGGCTGGGAGTGTCCGACGGCAAGCAAGGTGGCAGCGGCAGTTTCAGCTGGACCCAGGACGGCGATCACTACGAATTTGTGATGCGCGGACCGGCGATCTCCGGGGTGAATTTCCGTCTCAGCGGCGGTCCGGATGGTGCCTTGCTCGAAGGCGTGAAAGGCGGCTCCCTGCAGGGACTGGATGCCGAAGCGCTCATGCGCAAGGCGCTGGGCTGGGACGTACCGCTGCGTGATCTGCGCGCCTGGGTGCTGGGCCTGCGTGCCGATAGCGGCCCGGCCGAGCTCAGTTTTGGGACAGATCGGTTGCCGGCGCAGCTGCAGCAGGATGGCTGGACCGTCGAGTATCCCGAATGGGACGAAGGGCGTCAGCCACCCCTGCCGAAGAAGGTGTTCGCCGCGAATCCACCGTACAAGGTGCGGCTCTCGATCGATTCGTGGAGCTTTCAGTGACACCGTTCCAGAATACGGCAGCAATGACCTTCGCTTCAGCAGGACATGTTTCGGCAAAGCCGGTGCAACCCCGGTCAGGCGCAGACCTGGCGCCCGTTCGCGCCGGTCATGGATGCGGTAAAAGGTCGGCATGACGAGTTTGGCAACCACGATGCCTTTTTCCATCGAACCTGCGCACCCCGATCAGATCCCTGCGCTATGCGCGATCGAGCGCAAGGCCGTGCAGCTGTTTCGCGGCCATGCGGCGTGGTCGAGTTATGCCGCCATGTCGATCCCGCCGGAATTGTTGCAGCAGGCAGTCAGCCGCGGCCTGGTCTGGGTGGCGCTGAACGAGGCCAGCGTGCCGGTCGGTTTTGTCTGGCTGGACACGGAGGGTGGCGACAACACCATCGGCGTCGCCGAAATCGACGTGCTGCCGGAGTATGGGCAGCGCGGGATTGGCGCTGACTTGCTTGAGCACGCTTGCGCGTGGGCGCAAGCGGCCGGCTATCGGCGGATCGACCTGGGCACCCTGGCCGATGTTCGCTGGAATGCGCCGTTCTACGCGAAGCATGGCTTTGCGATGGTCGACAAGCAGGATCCGGCATTCGCCTATGCCCGCCAGCGGGACCAGGAGAATGGCTTTCCCGACCGCCTGCGGGTCTTTATGAGCCGACCGCTGTCCGCGCCCGCTCGCGACGAATGGACGATCTGGCCGGCGCCGGCCAAGTTGAACCTGTTTTTGCGCATCATCGGCCGCCGGCCGGATGGTTACCACGAGCTGCAGACCGTGTTCCGCCTGCTCGACTGGGGCGACGAGATCCGCTTGCGGCTGCGCGACGACGGCGAGATCCAGCGGCTGAGCGATGTGCCCGGCGTGCCTGCGCACACCGACCTGGTGGTGCGTGCGGCGCAGCTGTTGCAGCGGCACGCCGGCGTGGTGGCCGGCGTCGATATCGAAGTGGAAAAGCGCATCCCGATGGGTGGTGGCCTGGGCGGCGGCAGTTCCGATGCGGCGACCGTATTGGTGGCGCTGAATCTGCTGTGGAAGCTGGATCTGGACGACAATGTGCTTGCCGAACTGGGTCGCCAGCTCGGCGCGGACGTGCCGGTGTTCGTGCGGGGCCGCTCGGCCTGGGCCGAAGGCATCGGCGAGCAACTTACCCCGCTGGACCTGCCGTCGCGCCACTATGTGGTGCTCGATCCGCACGATTCGGTGCCCACGGCCGGGCTTTTTCAAGCGCCTGAATTGACACGAAATGCACCGCGGGCGACAATTTCATCCTTTGCTTCCGGCGAAACGACGGAAAATGCCTTTGCGCCAGTGGTGCGTGCGCGACACCCGCGGGTGGCCGCTGCGCTGGACTGGCTGGGCAGTTTCGGTCAGGCACGGCTTTCCGGCAGCGGTGGCTGCGTGTTTCTGGAAGCAAGGTCATTCGATCGGGCAATGCTGATTGCCGGACAATGTCCAATTGCATTCACGGCACAGGTGGCCGCGGGTGTCGATGTTTCACCCTTGCAACATGCTTTGGCGCGCCATCGCGGCGCGTGTTGAGCAGCACAGACAACAGACCGTCGCTGGCAGCATGGCGACGGTCGGCGAGTTAAGAACACAAGCACTAGCGAACAAAAATACTACTGGGGCGTCGCCAAGCTGGTTAAGGCACGGGATTTTGATTCCCGCATACGCAGGTTCGAATCCTGCCGCCCCAGCCATTCATGATGGCCCACGATGGCTATCGGTTCCGAGGTGAATACTGTGGACACATCCACCCCGATGATGCTGTTTACCGGTAATGCGCACCGCGCGCTGGCCGAAGATGTCGCCCATCGCCTGGGCGTACCGCTTGGCAAGGCGCAGGTAGGTACGTTCAGCGACGGTGAGGTACAGATCGAGATCGAGGAAAATGTCCGCCGTCAGGAAGTGTTCGTGTTGCAGCCCACCGGCGCACCGAGCGCAGTCAACCTGTTCGAGTTGCTGGCATTGACCGATGCACTGAAGCGGGCCTCGGCGGCCAGCGTCACCGCCGTGATTCCGTATTTCGGTTATGCCCGGCAGGATCGTCGTCCGCGTTCGGCGCGAGTACCGATCACCGCCAAGCTGGCCGCCAGGATGATTGGCGCCGCGGGCGTCGACCGGGTGCTGACGGTGGATCTGCATGCCGACCAGATCCAGGGTTTCTTCGATATCCCGGTCGACAACGTGTATGCCTCGCCGGTGTTGCTGGCCGATATCTGGCGCAATCACAGCATGGATGACCTGATCGTGGTCAGTCCTGACGTCGGTGGTGTGGTGCGCGCTCGAGCGCTGGCCAAGCGACTGGACGATGCGGATCTGGCGATCATCGACAAGCGCCGTCCGAAAGCGAACGTGGCCACGGTGATGAACATCATCGGTGACGTGAACGGCAAGTCGTGCGTGCTGGTCGACGACATCGTCGACACCGCCGGCACGCTGTGCGCGGCGGCGGCGGCACTGAAGGAGCGCGGCGCCCGCAAGGTTGTCGCGTACTGCGTGCATCCGGTGTTGTCGGGTGCGGCGGTCAGCAATATCGAGGGCTCCCAGCTCGACCAGCTGGTGGTCACCAATACCTTGCCGCTGAGCCCACAAGTGCAGGCCTGCGCCAAGATCCGCCAGCTCTCGGTCGCCGAGCTGCTGGCAGAAACCATTCGCCGTATCGCCTTTGGCGAGTCGGTGAGTTCGTTGTACGTGGATTGATTGCAAGTCGCGGCGACACTTGTCGCCGCACCATCGACTTTTCTGGTCGCGGGAAAGTCACTCGACCGCTGCGAAGCGGTTACTACCAACCTAAGGCAATACTGAAATGACCAAGACTCATGAAATCAAGGCACAGAGCCGCAAGGACGAGGGGAAAGGTGCGAGCCGCCGCCTGCGTCATGCGAGCTTCGTGCCGGCCGTTGTATACGGCGGTGCCGGTCAGGCTCCGCAGAGCATCCAGATCGAGCACAACACCATCCTGCTCGCCGCCAAGCACGAATGGTTCTTCTCCTCGGTGCTCGACCTGAACGTCGACGGCAACGTGCAGAAGGTGCTGGTGCGCGACTGGCAGAAGCATCCGTTCAAGCAGTTGATGATGCACATGGATTTCCTGCGCGTGAACGAGAATGAGGCGATCCGCGTCAGCGTGCCGCTGCACTTCCTGAATCAGGAAAAGTCGCCGGCCGGCAAGACCTCCGGTGTGGTGATCTCGCACAACTTGACCGAAGTGGAAATCTCCTGCCTGCCGAAGCATCTGCCCGAGTTCATTGAACTGGATCTGGGCGAGCTGAACCCCGGCGACATCGTGCATCTGTCCGAGCTGAAGCTGCCGGCGAACGTCGAGATCGTGGCGCTGCATCTGGGCGAGAGCCACGATATCCCCGTGGTCACGGCCAACACCGTGCAGGAAGAAGTCGACGAGGCTCCGGCCGAAGGCGACGCAGCAGCAGCCGCTCCGGTTGCCGCCGCCGCGCCGGCCAAGAAAGACGACAAGAAGTAAGCCGCGACGCCCCGCGTTCCTTCGGGACGCGGGGCGTTACTGCTACTCGAGCGCATGGCTGGTTTGCGACTCATTGTCGGACTGGGCAATCCCGGTGCCGAATATCTCCGAACCCGGCACAACGCCGGGTTCTGGTTTGTGGACGCCCTTGCCAGCGGGCAGGGTGAACGCTTCGGCTTCGACGGCAAGCTGCACGGCGAAACCTGCAGGGTGCGTATCGGCGGTGAGCAGGTCTGGTTGCTCAAACCGGCCACCTTCATGAATAAAAGTGGCATCGCCGTGGTTTCGGCGTTGCGCTACTACAAGATCGAGCCCGAGCAGTGCCTGATCGCGCACGATGATCTGGATCTGCCCGCAGGCACTGTACGCATGAAGTTCGATGGCGGCCATGGCGGCCAGAACGGCTTGCGCGACCTCATGGCGCATCTGGATCACGGCAAGTTTCATCGCCTGCGCGTGGGTATTGGCCATCCTGGCCATCGCGACCAGGTCACGCCGTGGGTGCTGTGCCGACCTTCGAAGCAGGACGAGGATGCGATCCTCGACGGCATCGCCCGTGCGCTGAACGTGCTGCCGCTGGCAGTGGACGGCCAGTTCGAAAAGGCCATGCAACAGCTGCATACGCCGGGCATCGCCGGGAATAGTTGAAGCCCCGTCCCCGTTACTCCCGTTTATTTCGACATTCTCCATTCACGATATTCAACACCCGGATTCCAAGTCATGGGCATCAAATGCGGCATCGTCGGCCTGCCAAACGTCGGCAAGTCCACACTGTTCAACGCGCTGACCAAGGCCGGTATCGCCGCGGCCAACTTTCCGTTCTGCACGATCGAGCCTAATGTCGGCATCGTGCCGGTACCTGATACGCGCCTGGCCCAGCTCGCCGAGATCGTCAAACCGCAGCGGGTGATTCCGACCACAATGGAGTTCGTCGATATCGCTGGCCTGGTGGCTGGCGCGTCGAAGGGTGAAGGCCTGGGCAACAAATTCCTCGCGCACATCCGCGAAGTCGATGCGATCGCCCATGTGGTGCGCTGTTTCGAGGGTGACGTGATCCACGTCGCCGGCAAGGTCGATCCGATCTCCGACATCGAAACCATCGACACCGAGCTGGCGCTGGCCGACCTGGAGTCAGTGGAAAAAGCGCTGAACAAAGCCGAGCGCGCGGCCAAGGCCAACGACAAGGAGGCGCTGGCGAAGAAGCCGGTGCTGCAGAAGCTGGCCGCCGCATTGAACGACGGCCGTTCTGCCCGATCGATCGGGCTGGATGCCGAGGAAAAGGCGCTCGTGCGCGACATGTTCCTGCTCACGCTGAAGCCGCTGATGTACATCGCCAACGTGGCCGATGACGGTTTCGAAAACAATCCGCTGTTGGATGCCGTACGTGCCCGCGCTGCCACCGAAGGCGCCGAAGTCGTGCCGGTGTGTGCGTCCATCGAAGAGGAAATGGCGCAGCTGGAAGATGTCGACCGCGATGAGTTCCTGAAGGACATGGGTCTGGACGAGCCTGGCCTGAATCGAGTGATACGCGCGGGCTACAAACTGCTTGGCCTGCAGACCTACTTCACCGCTGGCGAAAAGGAAGTGCGTGCGTGGCAGCTGAAGGCCGGTTCGACCGCGCCACAGGCGGCCGGCGTGATCCACACCGATTTCGAGCGCGGCTTCATTCGCGCGGAGACGGTCGCATTCGATGATTTCATCAAGTACAAGGGCGAATCCGGCGCGAAGGAAGCAGGCCGGCTGCGGCTTGAGGGCAAGGATTACCTGGTCAAAGAGGCCGATATCCTGCACTTCCGCTTCAACGTCTGAGCCTCATCAAAATCTCATCGTGGCGTTCTAGATTTGCTCCTCTCCCTGCAAGCAGCGGAGGGAGCAGAGCTGAGATTTGCTCCTCCCCCTGCTCGCAGGGGGAGGTTGGGAGGGGGTGAAGCTCTTGATCTTCGCGACGAAGAGCGACCCCACCCCAGCCCTCCCCTGCAAGCAGCGGAGGGAGCAGAGCTGAGATTTGCTCCTCCCCCTGCTCGCAGTGGGAGGTTGGGAGGGGGTGAAGCTCTTGATCTTCGCGACGAAGAGCGACCCCACCCCAGCCCTCCCCTGCAAGCAGGGGAGGGGGCATCGCGTGCTTCACCAGGTTCCCCCCGCCTTGCCATGCCAGTACATGACTGCTGCAATCAATGCATGCCTGCCGATGTCCGCTACCGCCTTGCACGCCCCGAGGATGCGCGCGCCATTGGCGTGTTGGCGCGACGGGTGACGCGCCGTTGGATCTTGCCCGAGCAGTCGCCGGCCGCGGCCGTGAAGATACTGACTGGAATGAGCGCCAAGGCAATCCGGACAATGATTACGCAAGGCCGGCGTTTTCACCTCGCGCTGCTCGACGATCGGCTGGTCGGCGTGGCGGCGATGCGCGATGACAGCCATCTATTCCAGTTTTTCGTGGGCACGCGCCATCAGGGTCGCGGTATCGCGCGACGACTGTGGCAGCGCGTCATGCGCGATGCCGTGCGTCGGGCCGGCACCCGTCGTTTCACGCTGAATGCGTCGCTGGTCGCCGTGCCGGTTTATCTGCGCCTGGGTTTTGTGATGAACGGGCCGATGAGTACGACGGCCGAGGGGCTCATCACGATGCCCATGCGGCTGGATCTGCGCTGATCGGTAGCTACGAGGCAGCGACATGTCGCCGCATGCGCGCATAATGCGCGGTCAATTCATCCGCCCACTCATCGGAGTCCGCATGCCAGGCCAGCAGAGCGAAGTCACTTTCCGTTTTCTTGCGCAACCCACCGACGTCAATTTCGGCGGCAAGGTGCATGGCGGCATGGTGATGAAATGGATCGATCAGGCCGGCTATGCCTGCGCGGTGGGCTGGAGCGGGGCGTACTGTGTGACGGCGTCGGTCAGCGGCATCCAGTTTGTCGCGCCGATCTTGATCAGCGATCTGGTCAGTGTGCGTGCGCACCTGATCCACACCGGCACCTCGAGCATGCATCTCGCCGTGGACGTGCTGGCGCGCGATCTGCGCAAGGGCGAGCAGCGACTGGCCACGAGTTGCGTGATGGTCTTTGTGGCATTGGACAGCCCGGACGGCAAGCCGACGCCGGTGCCTCGCTGGGAGCCGCGCGACGAGAACGAGCGTCGGTTGCAGGCGCAGGCTGAAAAATTGCTGGAGCTGTCCAAGGGCATGGCGAAATTGGTGGACATGCGTGGCGCGCAACTGGACTGATCCCGGCGGAAACTTTTTTCGAAAAAATCGCCTTGGCGTGCGGATTTGACGCCATAAGGTGTTGACAGCTCAGCGCCCGATCCACACAATACGCGTTCTTTGTTGGAGGGATACCCAAGCGGCCAACGGGGGCAGACTGTAAATCTGCTGGCTTACGCCTTCGGTGGTTCGAATCCACCTCCCTCCACCAGACGGGTTCCGCGCAGGGCGGGAGTAGTTCAATGGTAGAACATCAGTTTTCCAAACTGATTACGCGGGTTCGATTCCCGCCTTCCGCTCCATTGGCTCTCGCAATGTGTTCAGTGCTCATGTAGCTCAGTCGGTAGAGCACTTCCTTGGTAAGGAAGAGGTCACAGGTTCGATTCCTGTTATGAGCACCATCTTTTTTGACCGTTACGGTTACCGGCCCGCAAGGGCATGTTCCTTCAACTCATTGACTCCATCGGGGTTTAGCGCGCATGGCAAAGGGTAAATTCGAACGCACCAAGCCGCACGTCAACGTCGGCACGATTGGTCACGTGGATCACGGCAAGACGACGCTGACGGCAGCGCTGACGAAGGTCGGTGCGGAACGCTTTGGTGGCGAGTTCAAGGCATATGACGCGATTGACGCGGCGCCGGAAGAGAAGGCGCGCGGCATCACGATCTCGACCGCCCACGTGGAATACGAGTCGCCGAAGCGCCATTACGCGCACGTTGACTGCCCCGGCCATGCTGACTATGTGAAGAACATGATCACCGGTGCGGCGCAGATGGACGGCGCGATCCTGGTGTGCTCGGCCGCGGACGGCCCGATGCCGCAGACGCGTGAGCACATCCTGCTGTCGCGTCAGGTGGGCGTGCCGTTCATCGTCGTGTACCTGAACAAGGCGGACATGGTCGACGACGCCGAGCTGCTCGAGCTGGTCGAGATGGAAGTGCGCGAGCTGCTGACCAAGTACGACTTCCCGGGCGACGACACCCCGATGATCCACGGTTCGGCCAAGCTGGCGCTGGAAGGCGACCAGAGCGAGATCGGCGTGCCGTCGATCATCAAGCTGGTCGATGCACTGGACAGCTACATTCCGGAGCCGGTGCGCGTGATTGACCGCCCGTTCCTGATGCCGGTGGAAGACGTGTTCTCGATTTCCGGGCGCGGCACCGTGGTGACTGGTCGTATCGAGCGCGGCATCGTCAAGGTGGGCGACGAAATCGAAGTGGTCGGCATCCGTCCGACGCAGAAGACCACCGTGACCGGCGTGGAAATGTTCCGCAAGCTGCTGGATCAGGGTCAGGCAGGCGACAACGCCGGTCTGCTGCTGCGCGGCCTGAAGCGTGACGACGTGGAGCGTGGCCAGGTGTTGGCCAAGCCGGGCACGATCACCCCGCACACCGACTTCGAGGCTGAGGTGTATGTGCTGTCGAAGGACGAGGGTGGCCGTCATACGCCGTTCTTCAAGGGTTACCGCCCGCAGTTCTACTTCCGCACCACCGACGTGACCGGCGCTTGCGAGCTGCCGGAGGGCGTGGAGATGGTGATGCCGGGTGACAACGTGAAGATGGTGGTGAGCCTGATCCACCCGATCGCGATGGACGAAGGCCTGCGTTTCGCCATTCGCGAAGGCGGCCGCACCGTCGGCGCCGGCGTGGTGGCCAAGGTCATCAAGTAAGCGCATTCATCAAGTAAGATACGGCAGCGCGCTTCGGCGCGATGCTTCAAGGTCACGGGGCGAGCGGATTAAAGCCGCTCGCCGTCGTGTTTCAAGTTCAAGCCATGTACGCCAGTAGCTCAATTGGCAGAGCAGCGGTCTCCAAAACCGCAGGTTGGGGGTTCAAGTCCCTCCTGGCGTGCCACTTCACCGAGGATCGATGACGGGTGACGATGGCAAGGCCGGCCGCAGGGCCCGGCATGCTGCTGACACCTGATCACTGTGCATGAATACCAAGGCAGAACAGCCCAAGGGCACGAACGCCGCCGATATCGGCAAGCTGGTACTGGCGGGGCTGGTGCTGGTCGCCGGTATCGTCTCCTACTCCTGGTTTGGCAACAGCGGCAACATCCCGTCATCCGTGCTTTTGCTCGGTGTGCTGGCCGCGCTGGTGATTTCGCTGGCCATCGCCTCGTTCACCGCGCTGGGACGCCGGGTCAGAAACTACATCGCCGAATCGCAGTTCGAAATGCGCAAGGTGGTCTGGCCGACTCGTGACGAGACGCTGAAGACCACCGGTATCATCATCGTGGTGGTGATCATCCTGTCGCTGATGTTGGGCCTGATCGACTTGATCCTGAAGTCCGTCATTCTCGACTGGCTGCTGAAATTGGGTACCTGAGGTGGTGAGCATGAGCAAGCGTTGGTATGTGGTGCACGCCTATTCGGGTTTCGAGAATCAGGTGAAGCGTTCGCTCGAAGAAAGGATCCGCCGCGCCGAGATGGAAGAGCGCTTCGGCGAAGTGCTGGTGCCGACCGAAGAAGTGATCGAAATGCGCGGTGGCCAGAAGCGCCGCAGCGAGCGCAAGTTCTTCCCCGGCTACGTGCTGGTGCAGATCGAGACGAATACCGAGGGCAAGGCGCCGCGGATCGACGATGAATGCTGGCATCTGATCAAGGAAACCCCGAAGGTCATGGGCTTCATTGGCGGTACCGCCGATCGTCCATTGCCGATTCGTGACAGCGAGGCCGAGGCGATTCTCAGCCGGGTGCGCGAAGGTGTGGAAAAGCCCAGGCCCAAGGTGCTGTTCGAGCCGGGCGAGATGGTTCGCGTCACCGAAGGCCCGTTCAACGATTTCAACGGCGTGGTCGAGGAAGTCAACTACGAGAAGAGCCGTCTGCGCGTCGCGGTGCTAATTTTCGGCCGCTCGACCCCGGTCGAACTCGAGTTCGGTCAGGTCGAGAAGGCCTGACCCGAAACGGCTTGACTGGATAGGGCCTGGCGCAGAAGGTCGGGTCCCAAAGGCATGATTCAGCAAGCTTCTGCCGTACTGGCACGGGGCTTGCTGAGAGCTTGACAAATCTCTATACTGCGCGGTTCACGCTCGGGTCTCACGATCCGGCGTGTCCGTGTTTTCAGGATCGGCATGAGGCGGATCCGTTCCTTCCATCCATGGACTGGTGAACAGCGAGGAGCCGCAAGGCGCCTGGACTCGCGAGGAAAAATCAATGGCAAAGAAAGTCGTCGGTTACATCAAACTGCAGGTCAAGGCCGGTCAGGCCAACCCGTCGCCGCCGGTGGGCCCAGCCCTCGGTCAGCGCGGCCTGAACATCATGGAATTCTGTAAGGCGTTCAACGCCGCCACGCAGAAGATGGAGCCGGGTCTGCCGATTCCGGTGATCATCACCGCGTATTCCGATCGTAGCTTCACGTTCATCACCAAGACCCCGCCCGCCACGATCCTGCTGAAAAAGATCACTGGCGTTGCTAAGGGTTCGCCCAAGCCGAATACCGACAAGGTCGGCAAGGTCACCCGCAAGCAGCTGGAAGACGTTGCGAAGCAGAAGGAGCCGGATCTCACGGCTGCTGATCTCGACGCCGCGGTGCGCACCATTGCCGGTAGCGCCCGCAGCATGGGCCTTGTGGTGGAGGGTTAAGACATGACGAAGCTCACGAAGCGTATGAAGACCGCCCAGGCTGCCGTGCAGCCGGGCAAGCTGTATGGCCTGGAAGAAGCCCTGAAGATCGTCAAGGACAACGCCAAGGCGAAGTTCTCCGAGTCGGTGGACGTGTCCGTCCGCCTCGGCATCGATGCCAAGAAGTCTGACCAGGGCGTGCGTGGTTCCTCGCTGCTGCCGCACGGCACCGGCAAGACCGTCAAGGTTGCCGTGTTCTGCCCGCCCGGCGAGAAGGCCGAGGCTGCCAAGGCTGCCGGTGCAGACGCCGTCGGCATGGACGACCTGGCTGAGCGTATGCAGGCCGGTGATCTCGACTTCGGTCGCGTGATCGCCACGCCGGACGCGATGCGCGTCGTCGGTAAGCTCGGTCAGCTGCTCGGTCCGCGTGGCCTGATGCCGAACCCGAAGGATGGCTCGGTCACCGCCGACGTCGCCAACGCCGTCAAAAACGCCAAGGCCGGCCAGGTGAAATTCCGCAACGACAAGGCGGGCATCATCCACGCCACCATCGGCAAGGCCACGTTCGAGGCTGCCCAGCTCGCTGACAACCTCAACGCGCTGATCGCCGACCTGCTGAAGGCCAAGCCGTCGACGGCGAAAGGTCAGTTCCTGCAGAAGGTTGCACTGTCCAGCACGATGGGCGTCGGCGTTGCCGTCGATACCTCGTCGTTGAATCTGGCGGCCAAGTAAGAATCAAGTCCCGCGCCGGCGAAAGCCGGTGTGGGCAAGTTTTTGAGGGCAGCCCTGGCCGTAAACGCCGGAGCCGCCGTCAAAGACCGCAGGCGCAATCAGCGCGCGATGACGACGGGCAGGGAGCTCGTACTCGGCAAGGAATCGCCGTCGTCGCCAGCGGGATCGCTTAATCGGGTTCCCCGTGAATCCGGCCTGCGCAGATGGTGCTGCCCCTTCTGGAATTGTTCGATCTGTTCTGGAAAGGCCAACACCCGGGACACTCTCGTGTCCCCGACGTCACGGATGGCGTCGCCCAGGACCGCAAGCGGCAGGAGCCGTAAGCGGAGTTCAATTGGAGGAGTGCAATGGCTCTTAATCTGTCTCAGAAGCATGAAGTAGTCGCCGAACTGGCAGAAATCGCCGCGAAGGCTCACTCCTTGATCGCTGCCGAGTATGCGGGCACCACGGTCGAACAGATGACCGCGATGCGCAAGAAGGCCCGCGAATCCGGTGTGTTCTTGAAAGTTGTCAAGAACACGCTTGCTTCCCGCGCCGTGGCGGGTACCGATTTCGACGTCGTCAAGGACGTCCTGGTCGGTCCCCTGCTGTACGCATTCTCGATGGAAGAACCCGGTGCTGCCGGGCGTCTGATCAAGGAATTCGCCAAGGGCAACGACAAGCTGAAGGCGAAAATCGTCTCGGTGGAAGGCAAGTTGCTGCCGGCCGAGCACGTTGACGTACTGGCCTCGCTGCCGACTCGCGAACAGGCCCTGGCCATGCTCGCCCGTTTGCTGGCCGAACCGGCCTCGATGTTTGCCCGCGCCATCAAGGCCGTGGCCGACAAGCAGGGTGGTGGCGAAGTCGCCGCCGAAGCCCCTGTCGACGTCGCGCCCGAGTCCGAGCCCGCCTAAGTTCGTCGTCTATTAATTCGAATCTAATTTCCAGAGGTAAATCAAATGTCCCTGTCCAACGAACAAATCGTTGAAGCCGTAGCCGCCAAGTCGCTGATGGAAGTGATGGATCTGGTCAAGGCCATCGAAGAGAAGTTTGGCGTTTCCGCTGCTGCTCCGGTCGCTGCTGCCGGTCCGGCCGCTGCTGCTCCGGTTGCCGAAGCGCAGACCGAGTTCGACGTCATCCTGAAGAACGCCGGCGCCAAGAAGGTCGACGTGATCAAGGCTGTTCGCGCGATCACCGGCCTGGGCCTGAAGGAAGCCAAGGACCTCACCGAGGCCGGCGGCGTCCTGAAGGAAGCCGTATCGAAGGAAGATGCCGAGAAGTTCAAGAAGGACCTCGAAGCAGCCGGCGCAACCGTCGAACTGAAGTAATCGGCGCCCTTGCGCGCCATCAGTTTGATCTAGCGTCAAGCAAGCCTGGGAGCGTGAGCTCCCGGGCTTTGCCTGCTTAGCGCGGAAGGGGGAATGGAGAATAGGGAATCGGTCCAGCCAGACACGATTCCCCATTCTCGATTCCCAAATCCACGGATTTGTCGAACATCTGATTTTTCATTCAGCCGGTGTGTGCACCACCGGCGTCACTGCGAACCGAGGCGCTACCGATCATGGCCTACTCGTTTACCGAGAAGAAACGCATCCGCAAGGATTTTGGCAAGCGTCCGCCCGTACTGGGCGTGCCGAACCTGCTGACCATCCAGACTGATTCCTACCGGGAGTTTCTGCAGGAGCATGTCGCGCCCAAACAGCGCGGCGAAAAGGGGTTGCACGCGGCGTTGAAGTCCGTGTTCCCGATCACCAGCTATTCGGGCAATGCAGCCCTTGAGTACGTCGACTATCGCCTCGGCGAGCCGGCGTTCGACGAGCGCGAGTGCCGCAACCGCGGCATGACTTACGGTGCGCCGCTGCGTACCACCGTGCGTCTGGTCATTTATGACAAGGATAGCCCGGCGTCGAAGAAGGTCGTGAAGTACATCAAGGAGCAGGAAGTCTACATGGGCGAAATTCCGCTCATGACCGAAACCGGCACCTTCATCATCAACGGCACCGAGCGCGTTATCGTCTCGCAGCTGCATCGTTCGCCGGGCGTGTTCTTCGATCACGACCGCGGCAAGACGCACAGCTCGGGCAAGCTGCTGTTCTCGGCGCGCGTGATTCCTTACCGTGGCTCCTGGCTGGACTTCGAGTTCGACCCGAAGGATGCGCTGTTCACCCGTATCGACCGTCGCCGCAAATTGCCGGTGACCGTGCTGCTGCGCGCGCTCGGCTACAACAACGAAGAGATGCTGGGCATCTTCTTCGAGCACAACGTGTTCCACCTCGGCAAGAAGGGTGGCACCACGCTGGAGCTGATCGCCGAGCGTCTGCGCGGCGAGACCCTGAGCTTCGATCTGGCGATCGGTGGCAACGTGTTGGTGGAAGCCGGCAAGCGCATCACTGCGCGTCACGTGCGTCAGCTCGCCGCTGAAAACATCACTGCACTGGAAGTTCCGGACGACTACCCGGTAGGCCGCATCGTGGCCACCGATATCGTTGACTCCAAGACCGGCGAACTGCTGGCCTCGGCGAACGACGAGATCACTGCCGAGCAGCTGGAAAACTTCCGCAAGGCCGGTATCGAGACCGTGCCGACGCTGTACGTCAACGATCTCGATCGTGGCGCTTACATCTCGCACACGCTGCGCATCGACAACACCAAGACGCCGCTCGAGGCGCTGGTGGAAATCTATCGCATGATGCGTCCGGGCGAGCCGCCGACCAAGGATGCGGCACAGAACCTGTTCTTCAATCTGTTCTTCACGTTCGACCGCTACGACTTGTCGGCAGTCGGCCGCATGAAGTTCAACCGTCGCGTTGGCCGCAAGGAAATCCTCGGCCCGGGCGTGTTGTACGACCACAAGTACTTCAGCGAGCGCAAGGAAGAAGAATCCCAGCGCCTGATCAAGGAACAGGGCGAGACGTCCGACATCCTCGACGTGCTGAAGGTGCTGATCGACATCAAGAACGGTCACGGTACCGTCGATGACATCGATCACCTGGGCAACCGTCGCGTGCGTTCGGTCGGCGAAATGGCCGAGAACACGTTCCGCATCGGCCTGGTGCGCGTCGAGCGTGCGGTGCGTGAGCGCCTGTCGCTGGCCGAGGCCGATGGCCTGACCCCGCAGGACCTGATCAACGCCAAGCCGGTTGCTGCCGCAGTGAAGGAGTTCTTCGGCTCCTCGCAGCTGTCCCAGTTCATGGATCAGAACAATCCGTTGTCGGAAGTGACGCACAAGCGCCGCGTCTCCGCGCTCGGGCCGGGTGGCCTGACCCGCGAACGCGCCGGCTTCGAAGTGCGCGACGTGCATCCGACGCATTACGGCCGCGTCTGCACCATCGAAACGCCGGAAGGCCCGAACATCGGCCTGATCAACTCGCTGGCCGTGTATGCCCGCACCAACTCGTATGGCTTCCTCGAGACGCCGTACCGCAAGGTCGCGCACAGCAAGGTTACCGACAAGGTCGATTACCTGTCGGCCATCGAGGAAGGCGATCACGTGATCGCGCAGGCGAACTCGCCGCTGGACAAGCACGGCGGTTTCATCGAGGACTTCGTGTCCTGCCGTTTCCGTGGCGAATCCGAGCTGCGTCCGGCTAGCGAAGTCGACTACATGGACGTCTCGCCGATGCAGACCGTGTCGGTCGCAGCGGCGCTGGTGCCGTTCCTCGAGCACGACGATGCGAACCGCGCCCTGATGGGCGCGAACATGCAGCGTCAGGCCGTGCCGACGCTGCGTTCGCAGACTCCGTTGGTGGGTACCGGTATCGAGCGCGCCGTGGCGCGTGATTCGGGCGTCATCGTCAGCGCCAAGCGCGGTGGCGTGATCGACCAGGTCGACGCGGCACGTATCGTGGTGCGCGTGAACGAGAGCGAAGTTGGCGACAACGACGCTGGCGTCGATATCTACACCCTGACCAAGTACACCCGTTCCAACCAGAACACCAACCTCAACCAGCGTCCGTTGGTGAATGTGGGTGACGTGGTGGAGAAGGGCGACACGCTGGCCGACGGTTCGTCGACCGATCTGGGCGAGCTCGCGCTCGGCCAGAACATGCTGATCGCATTCATGCCGTGGAACGGCTACAACTTCGAAGACTCGATCCTGCTCTCCGAGCGCGTCGTGCAGGAAGACCGCTACACCTCGATCCACATCGAGGAGCTGTCCTGCATCGCTCGTGACACGAAGCTTGGTGCCGAGGAAATCACCGCCGACATCCCGAACGTGGGCGAACAGGCGCTGGCGCGTCTGGACGAGTCGGGCATCGTCTACATCGGTGCCGAAGTGAAGGCCGGCGACATCATGGTCGGCAAGGTCACGCCGAAGGGCGAGAGCCAGCTGACCCCGGAAGAGAAGCTGCTGCGTGCGATCTTCGGCGAGAAGGCGTCCGACGTTAAGGACAGCTCGCTGCGCGTGCCGCCGGGTATGGACGGCACCGTCATCGACGTGCAGGTGTTCACCCGCGACGGCATCGAGAAGGACAAGCGCGCCAAGCAGATCGAGGAAACCGAGGTCAAGCGGGTCCGCAAGGATCTGGACGATCAGTTCCGCATCCTGGAAGGCGCGATCTACAGCCGTATGCGTACCCAGCTCGTCGGCAAGTCCGCGATGAGCGGTCCGGGCGGCCTGAAGCGCGGCACCGAGATCACCGACGCCTATCTGGACGGCCTGAAGAAGGACGACTGGTTCAAGGTCAACGTGAAGGACGAGGAAGTCACCGAGTTCCTCGAGCGCGCGGCTGATCAGGTCAAGCGTCACAAGGAAGAGTTCGACAAGCGCTTCAAGGAGAAGCAGGGCAAGATCACCCAGGGCGACGATTTGGCACCGGGCGTGCTGAAGATGGTCAAGGTGTTCCTGGCCGTGAAGCGTCGTATCCAGCCGGGCGACAAGATGGCTGGCCGTCACGGCAACAAGGGCGTGGTCTCCAACGTGGTGCCGGTCGAAGATATGCCGTACTCCGCTGACGGCGTGCCGGTCGACATCGTGCTGAACCCGTTGGGCGTGCCTTCGCGTATGAACATCGGGCAGATTCTGGAAGTCCATCTGGGCTGGGCCGCAAAGGGCCTGGGCAAGAAGATCCAGAAGATGCTCGAAGCGCAGGAGAAGGTCGGCAAGATCCGTGAGTTCCTCGACCAGATCTACAACAGCCACGTGGCTGGTGCCGTGCAGTACGTCGATCTGAAGTCGCTCACCGACAAGGAGATCTTCACGCTCGCCACCAATCTGCAGGAAGGCGTGCCGATGGCGACGCCGGTGTTCGATGGTGCCGAGGAAACCGAGATCAAGGCGATGCTGAAGCTGGCTGATCTGCCCGAGTCCGGTCAGACCATGCTGTACGACGGCCGCACCGGCGAAGCGTTCGATCGCCCGGTCACTGTTGGCTACATGCATTACCTCAAGCTCAACCATCTCGTCGACGACAAGATGCACGCGCGCTCCACTGGTCCGTACTCGCTGGTTACCCAGCAGCCGCTCGGTGGTAAGGCGCAGTTCGGTGGTCAGCGCTTCGGTGAGATGGAAGTGTGGGCGCTGGAAGCCTACGGCGCGGCTTACACCCTGCAGGAAATGCTGACGGTGAAGTCCGATGACGTGCAGGGCCGCAACCAGATGTACAAGAACATTGTCGACGGTAACCATGAGATGTCCGCAGGCATGCCGGAGTCCTTCAACGTGTTGGTGAAGGAAATCCGCTCGCTTGCCATCGATATCGATCTGGAAGAGATCAAGTGACCCGCGCAGTCACAGGAGCCATGCAATGAAAGATCTGCTCAATTTGTTCAATCAGCAGCGCGCGACGCCGGATTTCGACGCGATCAAGATCGCGCTGGCCTCGCCGGAGCTGATCCGTTCGTGGTCATACGGCGAAGTGAAGAAGCCGGAAACCATCAACTACCGCACCTTCAAGCCGGAGCGTGACGGCCTGTTCTGCGCCGCGATCTTCGGACCGGTGAAGGACTACGAGTGCCTGTGCGGCAAGTACAAGCGCATGAAGCATCGTGGTGTGGTCTGCGAAAAGTGCGGCACCGAAGTCACTTTGGCCAAGGTGCGTCGCGAGCGCATGGGCCACATCGAACTGGCCAGCCCGACCGCGCACATCTGGTTCCTCAAGTCGCTGCCGTCGCGCATCGGCCTGATGCTGGACATGACGCTGCGTGACATCGAGCGCATCCTGTACTTCGAAGCGTTCGTGGTGATCGATCCGGGCATGACCGCGCTTGAGCGCGGCCAGCTGCTCAGCGAAGACCAGTACCTGGAAGCGACCGAAGAACACGGTGACGAGTTCGACGCGCGGATGGGTGCCGAGGCTGTTTATCAGCTGCTGAAGTCGCTGGACCTGCCGGGCGAAGTGATCCGCCTGAAGGAAGAGATCGGCTCGACCAATTCCGAGACCAAGCTGAAGCGGCTGACCAAGCGCGTCAAGCTGATCGAGGCGTTCCTGGAATCCGGCAACAAGCCGGAGTGGATGGTCTTGACCGTGCTGCCCGTGCTGCCGCCGGATCTGCGTCCGCTGGTGCCGCTGGACGGTGGCCGTTTCGCGACCTCGGATCTGAACGATCTGTACCGCCGCGTGATCAACCGCAACAACCGTCTGAAGCGTCTGCTCGAGCTCAATGCGCCCGACATCATCGTGCGCAACGAGAAGCGCATGCTGCAGGAATCGGTCGATGCGCTGCTCGACAACGGCCGTCGCGGTCGTGCCATCACCGGCACCAACAAGCGCGCGCTGAAGTCGCTCGCCGACATGATCAAGGGCAAGCAGGGCCGCTTCCGTCAGAACCTGCTCGGCAAGCGCGTGGATTACTCCGGTCGTTCGGTGATCGTGGTCGGTCCGACCCTGCGTCTGCACCAGTGCGGTCTGCCCAAGAAGATGGCGCTTGAGCTGTTCAAGCCGTTCATCTTCGCCAAGCTGCAGGCGCGTGGCGAAGCCACCACCATCAAGGCGGCGAAGAAGCTCGTCGAGCGCGAAGAAGCCCAGGTCTGGGACATCCTCGAAGAAGTGATCCGCGAACATCCGGTGCTGCTGAACCGTGCGCCGACGCTGCATCGTCTGGGCATCCAGGCGTTCGAGCCGAAGCTGATTGAAGGCAAGGCGATCCAGCTGCATCCGCTGGTTTGTACCGCGTTCAACGCCGACTTCGACGGCGATCAGATGGCCGTCCATGTGCCGCTGTCGATCGAGGCGCAGCTGGAAGCGCGTACGTTGATGATGTCGTCCAACAACATCCTCAGCCCCGCCAACGGCGAGCCGATCATCGTGCCGACGCAGGACGTCGTGCTGGGTCTGTATTACATGACCCGCGAGCTGATCAACGTCAAGGGCACCGGCATGGTGTTCTCCGGCATTGCCGAAGCACGCCGCGCCTATGACAACCGTGCCGTCGAACTGCACGCCAAGGTCAAGGTGCGCCTGAAGCTGGTGAACATTGCCGAAGACGGCACGCGCACCAACGAGACCAAGCTGGTCGAGACCACCGTGGGCCGTGCACTGCTGGCGGAAATCCTGCCGGAGGGCCTGCCGTTCGAGCTGGCCAACACCGAGCTGACCAAGAAAGCCATCTCGCGCCTGATCAACTCCAGCTACCGTTTGCTGGGCTTGAAAGAGACCGTCGTGTTCGCCGACAAGCTGATGTATACCGGCTTCCGTTTCGCGACGCGCGCCGGTATCTCGATCGGCATCGATGACATGCTGATTCCGGACGAGAAGAAGCCGATCCTGCACGAAGCCGAGAAGGAAGTCGTCGAGATCCAGCAGCAGTATCAGTCGGGTCTGGTCACCGCCGGCGAGCGTTACAACAAGGTCGTCGACATCTGGTCGCGTACCAGCGAGCTGGTGGCCAAGGCGATGATCGACGGTATCGGCACCGAGAAGGTGATCGATGCCGACGGCAAGACAGTCAACCAGAAGTCGATGAACTCGCTGTACATCATGGCCGACTCCGGCGCGCGTGGTTCCGTGGCGCAGATTCGTCAGCTGGCTGGTATGCGCGGCCTGATGGCGCGTCCGGATGGCTCGATCATCGAGACCCCGATCAAGGCCAACTTCCGCGAAGGCCTGAACGTGCTGCAGTACTTCAACTCGACCCACGGTGCTCGTAAGGGCCTCGCGGATACCGCGCTGAAGACCGCGAACTCCGGTTACCTCACCCGTCGCCTGGTCGACGTGGCGCAGGACGTCGTGATCACGATGGACGATTGCGGCACCGAGAACGGCGTCATCATGCAGCCGATCGTCGAAGGCGGCGATGTGGTCGAGCCGTTGCGCGAGCGTGTGCTCGGCCGCGTGGTGGTCGAGGACGTCTATGCACCGGGCGATGACGATCAGGCGATCGTCACCCGCGACACGTTGCTCAACGAGGCCCTCGTCGAGAAGCTCGACAAGGCCGGCGTGCAGATCCTCAAGGTGCGTTCGCCGATTACCTGCGAAGCCGCTCACGGTGTTTGCAAGCTGTGCTACGGCCGCGATCTGGCCCGTGGCCATCTGGTCAACATGGGCGAGGCCGTGGGTGTGGTCGCCGCGCAGTCGATCGGTGAGCCGGGTACCCAGCTGACCATGCGTACGTTCCACATCGGTGGTGCGGCTTCGCGTGCGGCTGCGGTGGACAACGTCACGGTGAAGACCACCGGTTCGTTGAAGTTCAACAACCTGAAGTCGGTGCAGCACAAGCAGGGCCACCTGGTGGCCGTGTCGCGTTCGGGTGAAGTCAGCGTCATCGACGTCAACGGTCGCGAGCGCGAGCGCTACAAGGTGCCTTACGGTGCCACCATCGCGGTCAAGGATGGTGCGCCGGTGAAGCCGGGCCAGACGGTAGCCAACTGGGATCCGCATACTCATCCGATCGTCACGGAAGTGGCCGGTGTGGTGCGCTTCATCGACTTCCTTGATGGTGTCACCGTGCAGAGCCAGACGGACGATCTGACGGGTCTGGAATCGGCCGTGGTCACCGATCCGAAGCGCCGCGGTACGCAGGCGAAGGATCTGCGTCCGATCGTGCGCCTGGAAGACAGCAAGGGCCGTGAACTCAAGCTGCCGGGCACTGACATCGCTGCGCAGTACTTCCTGCCGGCCGGTGCGATCGTGTCGATCCAGAACGGTGCCGAAGTGGGCGTGGGCGACGTGGTTGCCCGTATCCCGCAGGAAACCTCGAAGACCCGCGATATCACCGGTGGTCTGCCGCGCGTGGCCGATCTGTTCGAAGCACGCAAGCCGAAAGAGCCGGCGATCCTCGCCGAGCGCTCAGGCATCATCAGCTTCGGCAAGGACACCAAGGGCAAGCAGCGCCTGATCATCAAGGACGTCGACGGCAACGAGCACGAAGAGCTGATTCCGAAATGGCGTCAGGTCATCGTGTTCGAAGGCGAGCATGTGGAGAAGGGCGAAACCGTCGTCGACGGCGAGCCGAGCCCGCATGACATCCTGCGCCTGCTGGGCGTGGAGCCGCTGGCCTCGTACCTGGTCAAGGAAATCCAGGACGTGTATCGCCTGCAGGGCGTGAAGATCAACGACAAGCACATCGAAGCGATCATTCGCCAGATGCTGCGCAAGGTCGAGATCTCCGAGCCGGGCGACAGCCATTACCTTCGCGGCGAACAGGTCGAGCGCGTGCGCATCAATGGCGAAAACGATCGTGCGATCGCCAAGGGTGAGCGTCCGGCTGAGTACGTGTCGGTGCTGCTGGGCATCACCAAGGCCTCGCTGGCGACCGAGTCGTTCATCTCGGCGGCTTCGTTCCAGGAGACCACCCGCGTGTTGACCGAAGCTGCGGTTCGCGGCACACGGGACACCTTGCGCGGTCTGAAGGAAAATGTTATTGTCGGCCGTCTTATTCCGGCAGGTACGGGTCTGGCGTACCACGCAGCGCGTCGTCGCCAGGGCGGTTTGTCCGCCTCGGACCTGGAGACTCTCTCCAGTTCCACGCCTGCAGCCTCGTTCGCTGAGGCTCCGGTCGGTAGTGATAACGGTGTCGAGTAAGTCCTCAAAGGGCTTCACTCGCTAGACATACGAAATGAGGTGCAAGGACGCACCTCGTGTTCGGGTCATGGATGGCAGGAGCGTTGGGTTGCCTATGGCGGCCCGCTCATGTTAAATTCCCGCTTCTTGGCAGACCGAGCTTATTCGGGCTGCCTTTATGTTTTCAGGAACAGCTTCGCATGACGACAGTCAACCAATTGGTGCGCAAATCCCGCAGCCCGAAGACCTACAAGAGTGGGTCGCCGGCATTGCAGAGCAGCCCGCAGCGTCGTGGTGTCTGCACGCGCGTTTACACAACCACTCCGAAAAAGCCGAACTCGGCGTTGCGCAAGGTCGCCAAGGTGCGCCTGACCAACGGTTTCGAGATCATCAGCTACATCGGTGGTGAAGGTCACAATCTGCAGGAGCACTCGGTGGTGCTGATCCGCGGCGGTCGCGTCAAGGATCTCCCGGGTGTTCGTTACCACACAGTGCGCGGCAGCCTCGATTGCGCTGGTGTCACCAAGCGTCGTCAATCGCGCTCGAAGTACGGCGCCAAGCGCCCGAAGAAGTAAAGGACTCGAAACATGTCGCGTAAAGGTTCACATCCCGCCCGTCTGATCCTCCCGGATCCCAAGCACGGCAGCCAGCTGATCGCCCGCTTCATCAACATGGTGATGAAGAGCGGCAAGAAGTCTGTCGCCGAAAGCATTGTTTACGGTGCGCTGCAGCACATCGGCGAAAAAAACGCCGAGCCGGTGGCTCTGGTCGAGAAGGCGCTGAACAATATCGCTCCGGCGGTCGAGGTCAAGTCGCGCCGCGTCGGTGGTGCCACCTACCAGGTGCCCGTCGAAGTGCGTCCGGGTCGCCGCATGGCGCTGGCCATGCGTTGGGTCATCGATGCCGCCCGCAAGCGTGGCGAAACCTCGATGCCGCGCAAGCTGGCTGCCGAGCTGCTCGAGGCCTCCGAAAGCCGCGGCGGCGCTGCCAAGAAGCGTGAAGAGACGCACCGCATGGCGGAAGCCAACAAGGCGTTCTCGCACTACCGCTGGTAAGCACGGCTTCAAGCGAGATATTGCGTTACAGCAAGTACGACAGAGGTTATTCCCGTGGCACGCACCACTCCCATCGAGCGCTATCGTAATTTCGGCATCATGGCCCACATCGATGCCGGTAAGACCACGACCACGGAGCGCATCCTGTTCTACACCGGCGTCAGTCACAAGATTGGCGAGGTGCATGACGGTGCCGCAACGATGGACTGGATGGAGCAGGAGCAGGAGCGCGGGATAACCATTACGTCGGCGGCCACGACGGCGTTCTGGAAGGGCATGGATGGCTCGCTGGAACAGCATCGCTTCAACATCATCGACACCCCGGGACACGTCGACTTCACCATTGAAGTCGAGCGTTCGCTGCGCGTGCTCGATGGTGCGGTGTTCGTGCTGTGTGCGGTCGGTGGCGTGCAGCCGCAGTCCGAGACGGTGTGGCGCCAGGCCAACAAGTACAAAGTGCCGCGTCTTGCGTTCGTCAACAAGATGGACCGCACGGGTGCGAACTTCGACAAGGTTGTTGCCCAGCTGAAGGCGCGCCTTGGTGCGCATCCGGTGCCGATGCAGGTGCCGATTGGCGCCGAAGACGGCTTCGAAGGCGTGGTCGACCTGCTGAAGATGAAGGCGATTGTCTGGGACATGGAGTCCCAGGGCATGAAGTTCGAATACCGCGAAATTCCGGCGAATCTGGCCGAGCAGGCTGCCGAGGCACATGCCTTCATGGTGGAGTCTGCGGCCGAGGCCAACGAAGAGCTGATGAACAAGTATCTCGAAGGGGGTGACCTCAGCGAGAGCGAGATCATTGGGGGCCTCCGTATGCGCACGCTCGCGAACGAAGTCATCCCGGTCTACTGCGGTACGGCATTCAAGAACAAGGGCGTGCAGGCGATGCTCGACGCGGTGGTGCAGTTGCTGCCGTCGCCGTCCGATCGTCCGCCGGTCGCCGGTATCGACGAAGACGACAAGGAAATCACGCGCAAGGCCGAAGATGCGGCGCCGTTTTCCGCGCTCGCCTTCAAGATCATGACCGACCCGTTCGTCGGTTCGCTGACGTTCTTCCGTGTTTACTCGGGCACGCTGAAATCCGGCGACGCCGTGTACAACCCGATCAAGAGCAAGAAAGAGCGCATCGGCCGCATCCTGCAGATGCACGCGAACGAGCGTCAGGAACTGAAGGAAGTCTGCGCGGGCGACATCGCTGCTGCGGTCGGCCTGAAGGACGTGACGACCGGTGACACGCTGTGCGCGCAGGATCACATCATCACTCTGGAGCGGATGACGTTCCCGGAGCCGGTGATCTCGATGGCGGTCGAGCCGAAGACCAAGTCGGACCAGGAAAAGATGGGTATCGCGCTGGGGCGTCTTGCCTCGGAAGATCCGTCGTTCCGCGTTCGTACGGACGAGGAATCCGGCCAGACGATCATCTCGGGCATGGGCGAGCTTCACCTGGACATCTTGGTGGACCGCATGCGTCGCGAGTTCAACGTCGAGGCCAATGTCGGCAAGCCGCAGGTGGCTTACCGCGAGACGATCCGCACGTCGGACGTCAAATCAGATTACAAGCACGCCAAGCAGTCCGGTGGTAAGGGTCAGTACGGTCACGTCGTGATCGAGCTGTCCCCGATGACCGAGGCCGATCGTGCCGATCCGAACGTGAAGAATGACTTCCTCTTCATCAACGACATCACCGGTGGCGTGATTCCGAAGGAATTCATCCCGTCGGTCGAAAAAGGTTTGCGCGAGACCATCACAAGCGGTCCGCTGGCCGGCTTCCCGGTCGTGGGCGTGAAGGTGAAGCTCGTGTTCGGTTCGTACCATGACGTCGACTCGTCCGAAATGGCGTTCAAGCTGGCCGCCTCGATGGCGTTCAAGCAGGGCTTCACGAAGGCATCGCCGGTGTTGCTCGAGCCGATCATGAAGATCGAAGTGGTAACACCGGAAGAATACGTCGGTGACGTGATGGGCGACATGAGCCGTCGTCGTGGTCTGCTCCAGGGCCAGGAAGATACGCCGTCAGGCAAGACCATCGATGCGATGGTTCCGCTTGGCGAGATGTTTGGTTACGCGACGACGATTCGTTCGCTGACCCAGGGTCGTGCCACGTTCACGATGGAATTCGATCATTACGCCGAAGCGCCGAACAACATCGCCGAGCAGGTCATGAAGAAGGCCTGATAAGGCTGACTTCTTCAATAAATATCGTTCTTTTCTAGAGGTTTGAGTCATGGCAAAGGGTAAATTCGAACGCACCAAGCCGCACGTCAACGTCGGCACGATTGGTCACGTGGATCACGGCAAGACGACGCTGACGGCAGCGCTGACGAAGGTCGGTGCGGAACGCTTTGGTGGC
>Ga0302310_10000411_pt1 | contig 40783 bp, 33 predicted proteins | sample III_Palsa_N1_2_FD_200451 | JGI IMG/M metagenome (GOLD analysis project Ga0302310, IMG submission 200451) | Peat permafrost microbial communities from Stordalen Mire near Abisko, Sweden - III_Palsa_N1_2 | ecosystem: Environmental > Terrestrial > Soil > Palsa > Peat permafrost | place: Sweden...
CCGGTAACCCGGGGCCACTTCGTCCAGGCCGAAACCCTTCCCGACAGTAGCCGTGGCGAGGGCGGATTCGGCAGCACCGGCCATAAATGAACGCGGTGGGCGGGAGCCTGCCCGCCACTCCGCGCCACGACGTTCTCGGCCGGTCCTACTAATGTCACAGCGCCCCAGGATGGCCCGCCGCAACCTCGCGGCGCCGCAGGCGTTGCTCCATTACGGCCCGCCGCGGCAACGCGGACCATCCGGAGCCGGCGAACCGCGGCCGCCGGCACAAAAATCGGATCAGCCTGGCAGGACACGTCCGGACCAAACGAGAGCTCAACACCGGAGTGCACAATGACAAAATACATCCTTATATGCGTGGCGGCGCTGGCGCTGGCAGGCGGTGCCGCGTCGGCGCAGAGTGCGAATGGCTGCATCGGCTCGGTGGGTGACGGCGGAAAAACCTGCCCGCCGCCGGGTGACGGCTCGGGCAACGCCCCGAACGGCAGCGCCAACGCGACCCCGGGGTATCAGACCCAGAATCCCTACCGGCCGACCAATCCGAACCCCAGCCAATACTCCACCAACCCGGCCGTTCAGACCCCGAGTCAGGGTCCCGCGCCGGTGGATAATTCCAACACCACCACGACGACCACCAACTCGCAGAATCTGCCGCAATAACCTAGGCGCGTGCCATCCGGCTCCGGACCCGGAGCCGGATGAGCTGGGCGATCACCAATGGCGTGGTGCCCAGCAGCAGAACTTCGGTAATCGGCCGGATTGTGCCGTTGGCGACTATCCCGCCGATCGTCCCGCACAGCGCGGCCGAGATAAAGTTGAGCGTGCCGATGAGTGCCGACGCGCTGCCGGCGCTCTGTGAGTGCCGGCTGAGCGCCGCAATGCTGCCGTTCGGCATGATCAGTCCGACCGACGCGGTGTTCAACATAATGAACATCATGAACACTGTAAGCGGTAGCCGCCACAGACTGGCGGCGACGAACAGCGAAACTCCCGCCACCGCGGCACCGGTGATCGCGAACTGTACCACGCGATCGGTCCCGAACCGCGCCAGCAGCCGGGGGTTCAACTGCGCGCCGCCGATGTAGGGGATCGCCGCAACCATCAGCAGCGTGCCGAGCCGAGCCGGCGAGATATGATATGCCAGGATCAGGACGGGCGAACCGGCGACGAAAGCGAATAGGGTGAAAATGCCCGAACTGGTCATGAACGCGTGCACCGCGAAATTGGGCTCGCGCAGAATCCCGATGTAACGGCGAACTGCCGCCATAACATCCACCTGATGGCGCGCCGCCGGCGGCAGGGTCTCGGGCAACAAGAAATACACCAGCGTCAGACCGATCAGCCCGTAGCCCGCGCAGATCCAGAACAGCGCCCGCCAACTCAGGAATAACAGCAACAGCCCGCCGGCGGTTGGCGCCAGGATCGGCGCCACCCCCATCACCAGGGTAAGCTGCGCCATGATGCCCGCCGCCGCGTGACCGTCGGCGTGATCGCGCACCACTGCGCGTGGGATCACCGAACTGGCGGCGCCGCCGATCGCCGCGAAAAACCGGCAGATCGCCAGCGACCCCATGCCGGGCGACAGCGCACAACCGACCGAAGCCAGCGTATAAACCGCGGTGCCCAGCAGCAGCGGCCGACGCCGGCCGAGCCAATCAGTCGCCGCCCCCTGCATCATCTGACCGCAGGCGAAACCGAGAAACCAACTCGCGAGCGTGATCTGCGCCGAGCCGTGCGGCAGATGAAAATCGGCCTCGATCATCGTAAAGGCGGGCAAATAGAAATCGGTCGAAACCGGGCCCACGGCAGTGAGAAAGCCAAGCAGATAAGGCAGCCAACGCGGAATCTTCATGCTCGGCAAGATGGCACAGACAAAAAGTAAGCAAGACTTCTTTTTTGGAAAAAAGCAGCAAAAAACTGCGAAGCGTTGCGAGCGCTTGCGCGGCAATCCATCTTGTTTTGGACGTTAATGCAGCTCGGCGCCGTACTTGTCGATCGCTGCTTGGGCGCAGGCGGCATCCTGCTCGTGCGAGGGCGAACCGGCAATGCCGATGCCGCCAATGACCTCGCCACCGGCATACAAAGGAAGCGAACCAGCGTGATCGCTGTAGAGCGTGGGCGCGCCGGCAATCTTGGCCGCGAGCGCCGGATCGGTCTTCTCGCGCGCGGCGATCTCGGCGCCGGACGCCTTGAAAATCGCGGCACTCGCCGCCTTGCGCAGCGAAGTGCTGGTGCGGCCGGGACTGTTGTCGGCGGCCAGCGTCACCTTGGCACCGCCGGCCGAGTCCGCGACCGTAACGCTGATAGCGTAACCCTTGGCGGCGCAAGCAGCGATCGCGCCCTGCGCCAAATCAAGCGCCGCGGCAAGCGAGGGACCGCGCGCCGGCTTGGCCCCGGGACCACCAGGCGGCGGCGCTTGGGCGGAGGCCGACAGAGCAGCGAAAAGCAGCGGCATAATCAGCAAACCGAAACTGGAACGACGCATGCTTCCAACTCCAAGTGAGGGAAATCAATTGGTTAAGAGTAAGGAAGAATCTTCTTTTTGTGAACAAAAAGAAGCAAAAAAACTTCGTCAATTTGATTCCTATTGAACAAAAGTTTTTGCTTCTTTTTTCAAAAAGAAGACTTTCTTCACTTCAACTCAGATCTTACGCCCGCCGCGGACGAACAGGCCGGCCCCGGTGTCGTGCAGCACCTGCTGCCGGTCGCCCGCCGACAGTCCCGACGCGGCGGCCTGAACCCGCGCGACCATCTCGGGGTAGGTTCCGGGCGAATTGCCCATGTCCGAACCCCACATGATCCGGTCGGCGCCCAGCACCGCCACCGCGCGGGCGAGAAACTGGTCCGCGGGAATTTTGGCTTCTTCCAGCATATCGAGGTTGATGGTGGTGAACTTATAGAAAATATTCGGATGGTTGGAGATCGCCGCATATTGCGTGTCGATGCCGAAATCGGGCGCGCCCAGCATCTTCGGCCAGCCGATGTGGTCGAGTACCAGCTTGGTGTGCGGGAATTTTTCCGCCAGCGCCACGATCGCGTTGAGCGCGGCATCGGAGTGGCCGGGCGGTGTATACATCAAATCGATCGCGATGCCAGTGTCGGTCGCGACCTGCCAGACTTTTTGCGCCTGCTCGGAGTCCACCCACGGATAGGTGCCGTCCGACGCCCGCCCGCCGGTAAGGCGCACGCCGGCAAGCCCGTGCTGCGACACCAGCGCGCGGAGTTGCGCCGGGGTGCCGGGTGCAGTGGCATCGAGCACCACCACCGGCGCGATTTGCGCCGGATGGGCGTCGGCGCTGTCTAGAATATAGCGGTTGTCGTAACCGTAGGTGCCGCGGCGCTGCACGGCGGCGATTGCGGCGACGTTCTGTTGCGCCATCCAGCCCAGCACAGCCTCGACCGTGGGGGTAGGCCGGGCCCGGCCGCGCTGAACGCTGGCGCCGGGCGGCGCGTTCGCGCCCTGGGTGCCAGGTGTCGGCGCCCCGCCCTGCGCCGGGTTGCTTTGCGCGACCTGGGGATAACGCACCTTGTCGGTCGAAACCAGGTGGATATGGGCATCGAACATCGCCGCACCACTCGCCGCGCGCGCGGCGGAGATCGACAACACCGGCAAAGCGGTCGTGGCGGCCGCTTGCATGATAAAGGCGCGACGCTTCATATTATTCCCCAGCAGAATTATCGCAGAGCCCTACCCTCTTTGGGGTAAGAATTTCGCGCGGACTATCGCAGAGCGTTCGGCTGTATACAAGTCCCGGTTCATGGCAAACTGGTCGGCAGTCCGCCGCGGATGTAAAAACCCCGGCCGGTGTCGTGCATCACCTTCTGCTGGTCATCGGGCGAGAGCAGCGTGGCAGCGGCGCGGCCGCGCGCCACCAGTTGCGCGTAGGGCTCGTTATCGGCGCCGAGGTCCGATCCCCACATCAGGTGATCGGCGCCAAGAATTTGCGCGGCACGCAGCAGGAATTGGTCGACCGGGACGTTCTCGCCCGCGAGGTCGTCGATGTTGACGCTGGTGAACTTGAAATAGATGTTCTTGTGCTGCGCGACCTTTGCGTATTCGGCGTCGATGCCGAAGGCGGGCGCGCCTTCCTTGCGCGGCCAGCCCATGTGGTCGAGCGACATCCGCACGCTGGGGAATTTTTCGGCGAGTGCCACGATCGCCCGCAGCGCCGCGCGGGAGTGGGTATCCGGCAGATACAGCAGATCGAGCACGATCCCGGTTTCGGCCGCGACCTGCCAGATTTCGAGCGCCAGGTCCGACGCGATCCACGGAAAGCTGCCGTCGGACGCCATCACCCCTTCCAGCCGGATCGCCGCCACTCCCCGGCTCGCGACGATGTTGCGCAGGAACATGGCCGAGTCCTTGCGGGTGGCGTCGATGATGACGACCGGGGAGATCTGGGCAGGGTAGATTTCCGCGCTGTCGAGCAGATAGGTATTGTCGAAGCCATAGAGGGTTTGGTTCTGCACCGCGGCGATGCGGTCGATGTCGAGTTCGAGCATCCACTGCAGCAGTTGTTCCGCCGGCACCACGAGCCGGTTGGTGCTGGTCGACGTCGCCGGGTTGGTCGCGCGTGGCATGCCGCCTTGTGCTTCGCTGCCCGCCCCGCCGCGCGGGTAGCGTTGGGTATTGGGCGAGCTCATATAGACCGCGGCGTCGAACAGCGCGATCCGCGGTTCCGCGGCGAGGGCCGGTGAGGCCGCGAAGGCTGCAGCCGAGGCGAGAAAGGTGCGGCGGAGCATATTATTCCCCCCGAGGGACCACTTGTTTCAGCGATTTTTGGCTCGCGGCCGCATAATGGCATGGCCGGATGGCAAGGCAAGCAGCCGGTTAGGTCGCTCGGCTGCGGCACGCAGGTAGTTCGGGGTAGCCTCACATCCAAAGTTTTTTTGCTTCTTTTTGTTCACAAAAAGAAGAGTCTACCCTTAATCCTCATCGCTGGACCTTCTCACCAGCACTTCTCGTTTCCCGACGTGATTGGCCGGTCCCACGATGCCCTCGCGTTCCATTTGCTCGATCAGTTTGGCCGCGCGGTTATAACCCAAATTGAGATGCCGCTGTACGAAGCTGGTGGATGCCTTGCCTTCGCGGGCGACCAGACCCACCGCCTGATCGAACAGCGATTTCTCGCTATCCGAGGCAACGGCGATGCCGGTGAGGATCGGGCCGGACGGTTCCTCGTCGCGCGCTTCGGTTACGCTTTCGTCGTAGTCCGGGCGGCCCTGGCTGCGGAGGTAATTCGCCACGTCTTCGACTTCGCGGTCCGAAACGAATGGCCCGTGGGCGCGGGTCACGCGTCCGCCGCCGGCCATATGCAGTAGGTCACCCTGGCCGAGCAGCTGTTCGGCGCCTTGCTCGTTCAGGATCGTGCGGCTGTCGAACTTGCTGATCACCTGATAGGAAATCCGGGTCGGGAAGTTGGCCTTGATGGTGCCGGTGATTACATCCACCGACGGGCGTTGCGTCGCCATGATCACGTGCAGCCCGGCGGCGCGAGCCTTTTGCGCGAGGCGCTGCACCGTGGCCTCGATTTCCTTGCCGGCCAGCATCATCAGGTCGGCCATCTCGTCGATCACGATCACGATGAAGGGCAGGCGGTCGAGCGTCAGCGGCTGTTCCTCGAACACCGGGCGGCCGGTCTCGCCGTCGAAGCCGGTTTGCACTTTGCGTGAGACCACTTCGCCCCTGGCCTGCGCTTCGGCGACGCGTTCGTTATAGCCCTCGAGGTTACGCACGCCGAGCTGGCTCATCGAGCGATAGCGGCGGTCCATTTCGCGCGCCGCCCATTTGAGCGCGGTGACCGCCTTGGCGGGCTCGGTCACCACCGGGGTCAGCAGATGCGGAATGCCTTCATAGATCGACAGTTCCAGCATCTTGGGATCGATCATGATCAGTTTGCACTGATCGGGGGGCTGCCGGTAGAGCAGGCTCAGGATCATCGCGTTGATGCCGACCGACTTGCCCGACCCGGTGGTGCCGGCGATCAGCAGATGCGGCATCCGCGAGAGATCGACGATCACCGCCTCGCCGCCGATGTCCTTGCCGAGCGCCAGCGGCAGCTTGCCGGCACCGGGACGGGTCCATTCGTCGGCCAGCAGCAGTTCGGAGAGATAGACGGTCTCGCGCTTGCTGTTGGGCAGTTCGATGCCGATCACGTTGCGGCCGGGGACCGTGGCGATGCGCACCGCGAGCACTGAAAGCGAGCGGGCGATATCGTCGGCGAGACCTATCACGCGCGAGCTGCGGATGCCGGGAGCGGGCTCGAGTTCGTAGAGCGTCACCACCGGGCCGGGGCGGATTTCGCGGATCTTGCCCTGCACGCCGTAGTCGGCGAGCACGGTCTCGAGCAGCCTGGCGTTGGCCTCGAGGCTTTCCACGCTGGGTCCGGTTTCGGTGCGCCTGGGCGCGGGCTTGAGCAGCGCGATCGAGGGCAGTGCCCAGGAGGGCGGCTCTAGCGGCAGCGATTCCTGTCGTGGTGCTGCGGTGCGCCGGGCCGATTGGGTGACGCGCGGCGCGACCACGGCCGCTGCCACGGCAGGCGGATAAGGCGGGTCTTCGGGAGCCAGGGGTTCGGCCGTCCGGCGGACCCGTGACCGGGCTGCGATCGGCCCGAGCGGGTCATCGTAGTCGCTGAGGTTGGCGGGCGGGTCGAACGCGCGATGGAAGCGGCGGACGAAATGCGCCGCGTCCTGGGTCGCGCCATAGGAGGCTTTCGCCGCGCCCGCAGCACCTTTGCCGGCGGCGAGCCACTCCCCGGCGGATAGCCCGAGCGCGAGTAAGATCAGCAGGAACGCGAGCGCCCCGAATAGCACGACGATCGCGAGCTGACCCACCCAGCCGCCGAGATCGCCGCCGAGTCCGAGCAGGAAATGCGCGATCCGGCTGCCGATCGCCCCACCCAGTCCCGGCAGCACCGGCCAGGGAGCGACCCCGTTGGCGCTGGAGGGCAGGGCGCACAGCACTGCTGCCAGCACCGGCTGGCCTGCGAGCCACGCCGATAGGCGGATCAGCGGGCTCGCGATCCCTTGTTGCGACAGCAGCCGCCAGCCCCAGGCGAGCAGGCAGGCCGGGGTCAGCCCGGCGGCGACGCCGAAGGATTGCAGCATGATATCGGCGGTATCGGCGCCCCAAGGGCCCATCCAGTTGCGCACTGGCCCGGCGGTCGCGGTGTCGAGCGAGGGGTCGCCGATATGGGCGCTTACCAGTGCGGCGATCAGCGCGAGACCAGCCAGCACCAGCGCGAAGCCGGTGATCCCCGACACGGAGCGGCGGAACATCGCAATAATCTGCGGCGAAGCGAAGCCGCCGGCGGGGCTGGGAGAGACGGAGGCCATCGTGCTCTGGACTGGTTGGGATTCGCGAGCTCATTACTTAAAGTGCCATGCAGGCGTTGTCAGCTAAAAGATTGAATACTCATTAGTATCTTGAGCAGATGTCCGCCTCGAGTGTGGGTGATCCGGGCTTCCAGCACCGAATCAGTCTGACCCTACAAGGATCGCACGATGGATCCGAGTCGTCGCGCCACCTTTCCCAAGTGACCCGCTTTCAGCATACTAATTTGATAGCGGCCCTCCAAACTGGCAGCTCGGGCCGCATCAATGACACCCGGCATATTCGGGGGAGGGACGGCAATGAGCCGGCGGTTAATCCTTCTGCTTTGCCTGCTGTGCTGGAACGCAGCCATCGCGGCGCCGGCGCCCCAGCCCGAAAGCGCCGCCGACTGGGCCTGGGATCAGATCAGTCACCATCATATCGCCGATTTCAACCTCCGGTGCGGCAAGACGCTCGATCCGATCAAGGATACGGACGCACGCTGGGCCGATCCTTGTCGCGGGGTCAGCGCCGACGATTTGGCGGCCATGATTCTGCGCGACGATGTGCCACGTGAGGGGGTTCGGCTGGTCGGGGTGCGGGTGGTCGGCGATCTCGATCTAGAGGACGCCGAAGTCAAGCACCCGCTCTGGATCCAGGCCTCGCGGATCGACGGAAGTCTCAATCTGCGGCGGGCTGAACTCGACAAGCTGCTGCTGCTGGACCGAACCAGGGTCACCGGAGCGCTGGTAGGAGACGGGCTGCGTGCCCAGGAGGGCATCTTCTTGCGAGATCACGCCGACGTTAAAGGCGAAGTCCTCCTGGCCGACGCGAGGATTGATGACGATCTCGACCTAGACGGCTCCACTTTCGAAGGCGATCTCGTCGCTGCCGACCTGCAGGCGGACCACATCTTCATGAGAGGTCGAGCTGATTTCAAACATGCGGTCAATCTTTACGATGCCAGGACGACAGAAAATGTCGAGCTTGATGATTCCAATTTCGAAAACGGACTCAACGCTGATAGATTGCAGGCCGGCAACGACCTCCTGATCAAGGACGCAAAATTTTCCGGCCCGCTGGTGCTGATCGCGGCGCAAATCGGGGACGGTTTGTTTCTAAATGGCAGCGATTTTATCTCGGTCAATCTGTCGGAAGCGGTGATCCGCTCCGAATTCCGGTTATCTGAGGGCAGTAGCGTCGCCAAGTGGCACGGCGGCGCTGCATTGCGACCACCGGCGCTCAATTTACGCAATGCGGAGGTCGGCATCTTGCAGGACAGCCTGGCGGCTTTGCCGGCCAGCGTGGATCTCGATAATTTCAGCTTTGTCAGTCTCGGCGGTGCCGGCGCCACCACCGAGGAAGACCCCAGTGACCGGACGGCCGACGAGTGGCTGATATGGCTCGAAAAGAACGTCTACGCACGCAAAGCGTTCAATCCGCAGCCATATGCCAATCTATCTAAATTCCTTGCCGGTGTCGGCCGTCAAAGCGATGCCGATACGATTACGTTCGCCTCTCAACAGGCCGAGCGGGTGCAGGATTGGCGGCGGGGGGATATTTGGCCCGCTCTCTGGCTGACAGCACTTTGGCTGTTATGCGGCTACGGTGTCGGTGCATATAGTTTGTTCGTGTTGCTTTGGGTGGCGGCCTCGGTGGCTTTGGGCGTTGTCGTTCTGCGGCTTTCGCCGGAGGCCCGCAGGCATCATCTGATCTGGTGTGTTTTCGCCTGTCTCGAGCGGCTATTGCCGGTGGTTACGTTGTATAAGGGGTTCTCAAAATTCTTCAGTAACCGCGACGGCAAGAATCTTTGCCGTTGGCAGGTCGGTTTTTTCTGTCTTTACGCACTCTGGGGTTGGGGGCTGAGTTTGATTTTGATCGCCGCGATTTCCGGCATCACCCGGGTTCAGTGATAATTGACAAAGTTTTTTTGCTTCTTTTTGTTCACAAAAAGAAGACTTCTTTTTTGAAAAAAGAAGCAAAAAACTTTTGTCCAATTAGGTTTTCGCGCTTACCCCAACGTCTCGCCATGGAGCGTCTCGTCCAACCCGATCCGCTCCTCCTCCTCGGTCACCCTGATCCCAATCAGCAGATCGATTACCTTCAGCAGCACGAAGCTCCACGCGCCCGACCAGATCACGGTAGCGCAGATCGCCACGACCTGGCTTTCGAGTTGCTTCACTCCGCCTACATTCGCCCCATTCGACAGCGGCCCGTAGGCGAACACGCCGGTCAGTAACGCGCCGATGATGCCGCCGATCCCGTGCACACCGAACGTGTCCAGACTGTCGTCGTAGCCGAAATAGCGCTTCAGCCGGGTGGCGGCGAAGAAACAGCCGACGCCGGCGGCGACGCCGATGATGAGCGCGGGGCCGGGCAGCACGAAACCCGATGCCGGGGTGATCGCTACCAGGCCGGCGACCGCGCCCGAGACGATGCCAAGCACGGTCGGCTTGCCTTGCACGATCCACTCCGCGACCATCCAGGCGAGCGCCGCGGCGGCGGTGGCGATCTGGGTCGCGGCCATCGCCATGCCGGCCCGGCCGCCGGCGCCCAGCGCGGAGCCGGCATTGAAGCCGAACCAGCCGACCCACAGCAGCGAAGCCCCCGACAGGGACAGGCTGACATTGAAAGGGCGCATGTTTTCGATGCGGTAGCCGACCCGCTTGCCGATCACGAGACACGCGACCAGGCCGGCGACGCCGGCGTTGATATGCACGACCGTGCCGCCGGCGAAGTCGGCGGCGCCGGGAAGGCCCCAGACGCCCCGATTGAGCCAGCCGGTCGGCGCCCATACCCAATGCGCGATCGGCGCGTAGACGATGATCGACCAGCCGATCATGAACAGGCACAGCGCGGAGAACTTCATCCGGTCGGCGAAGGCGCCGGCGATCAGGGCGGGCGTGATGATGGCGAAGGTCATTTCGAACATCATAAACACCGATTCGGGGATGCTTTCGGCCACGCCGCGTGGCCCGGGCGCCAATACGAACGCGCCGCCGAAATTGGTCTCGAGCCCGCGCAGCATGAAGCGCGAGGTATCGCCGAGGAACGGCGCCACCGCGCCGCTGCCGCCAGTGAAGGCGAGGCTGTAGCCGATCACGGTCCAGGCGATGGTAACCAGGCAGGTCACCGCGAAGGCCTGCATCAAGGTGCTGAGAACGTTCTTTTTCCGGACCATCCCGGCATAGAACAATGCGAGGCCGGGCACCGTCATCATCAGCACCAGCGCGGTGCTGGCGAGCATCCAAGCGGTGTCGCCGCTATCTAGCCTTGGTGCCGTAGCAGTCTGAGCGCACGCCGGGGTGAGCGCGAGCAGCAGAGGCGCTCCCGCCGCCAGGGCAAAACCGCGCGCACCAACCGGAAGACAGCTCGTCTTCATCTGGCCCACCTGATTTGTCAGAAGAAGTAATCGGCGCCTGATTCGCCGGTTGTCAAAGTGCTTCGGCGTCCTGTTCGCCGGTGCGGATGCGGACGGCGCGTTCGATGTCGAGCACGAAAATCTTGCCGTCGCCGATTTTGCCGGTTTGCGCGGCCTTCATGATCGCCTCGACGGTCTGGTCGGCGAGGCTCGCCGGTACTGCGACTTCGATCTTCACTTTGGGCAGGAAGCTCACGTGGTATTCCGCACCACGATAAATCTCGGTTTGACCTTTTTGGCGGCCGAAACCCTTCACCTCGGACACGGTGAGGCCCTGAATGCCGAGCGGCGTCAGGGCTTCACGAACGTCGTCGAGTTTGAAGGGTTTAATGACGGCTACGATTAGCTTCATCGAACCTTTCTCCTTCATTCGGCCCCGTTCGCTGTTGAGGAGCTTGGGGCTCGGCTGCAAGAATTCAAGAAGCGTGCCATCGAATGAATCGCGGCTGCCCGCGGGAACTCACTGAAACTCTTGCCAGAGGCTGCGCCGGGGTCGTCGCTCTGACTAAAAAACAGGCATTATCAGCGCTTCCGGCGGGGCGGATTGTTGGCTACAAATGGGGCGATGACCGATGAGAATGTAAGCGCGCCGCCCGCGGTGGCCCCGGCCCTGGAACAGGCCGCCAGCGCAACGTATGCGCAAATTGTAATCCAGGGTGCCGGCCCTGCGGGTGCCACGCTCGCCTGCCGGCTCGCGGGGGCCGGCGTCACCGTCGCGCTGGTCGACCGGATGGAGCTTGGCTCGATGGAGGAGCCGGCGTTCGACGGCCGCGCCTACGCCATCACCGCGGGAGCCCGCGGGCTGCTGGAGCGGGCCGGGATCTGGCAGTGCCTGCCGTGGGAGGTGGGCCCGATCGACAAGATCCGGGTCTCAGACGGCAAGGTTGGGCGTAGTGCCTCGCCGCTATATCTGCATTTCGACCACGAGGAAGCGGGGCTGGGCTCGTTCGGCTGGATGGTGGAAGCGCGGGCGCTGCGCATCGCGATCAACCGCCGGATCGCCGCCTTGCCCACGCTCGCGCTGTTTGCTCCGGCAAGCGCCGACATCAGCCGCACCGATGCCGGGGTCGAGGCTGTGCTTTCCAGCGGTGAAACCATCAACGCCCAGCTGGCAGTGGGGGCGGACGGCCGTAGATCGCGCCTGCGCGAGCAGGCCGGGATCGGCGTGGTGACGCTGCCGTACGGCCAGAGCGGCATCGTCTGCGCGGTCGCGCACGAAAAGCCGCACCACAATGTGGCGCTGGAGCATTTCCTGCCGGGTGGCCCGTTCGCGCAGTTGCCGATGAAGGGGACCGAGCAGGCGCCCCACTTGTCGTCGCTGGTTTGGACCGAGCGGACTAAATTCGCCGAGCGGCTGATGACGCTGCCCGACGAGATCTTCGAACGCGAGGCGCAGCGCCGCCTGGGTTCGCACCTGGGCACGATCCGGCTGGCCGGTCCGCGCTCGAGCCACCCGCTGTCGCTGCAGCACGCCTCGCGCTACGTGGATACGCGGTTGGCGCTGATCGCCGACGCCGCCCACGGCATGCACCCGATCGCGGGGCAGGGGTTGAATGTGGGCTTCCGCGACGTCGAATCTCTGGCCGATCTGCTGATCGCGGCACACCAGGCCGGTGGTGATTTGGGTGACGCTGGACTGCTCGCCGCGTATGAACGAGTTCGGCGCCCGGACAACTTGAAGATGCTGGTCGCGACCGACCTGCTCGACCGGCTGTTCTCGTCGGATAATCCGGGATTGCGGCTCGCGCGGGACGTGGGCATCGCCGCGGTGCACCGGATGCCAGGGCTGAAAAAGCGGTTCATGCGCGAAGCGATGGCGAAGTAAGTATGCTCATGTATTATAATAAATTTAGTTAAAAGTTTGAAGCGAGGGAAGCATCTTTTTTGAAAAAAGAAGCAAAAAACTTTTATTCAATAGATGTGGAACGGCTACAATTCAAATTCTTGCGACCATGATAATAGGTGATTCTGACGACACGGAGAGTCTCAAGCTATCGAAATTCATCGAACGCGAATGTACAAGACTAGGTGTCCTCAGCATTTGTCCATATCGAACACGTCGCGAAGAATCCCGCAGAGGTTTGCAAGTTTCGTGATGTGCACTATAACTCGACGAGTTTGTACATTCCTCCCGTATTGGGCGGTCTCTTGCGGCTTGGCAGAGGAAAGCAGCGCACGGGCCGGTACCGTAAAACCGGATGCGAATAATAGTGCGATCCCTCTGTTCGCCCTTCACTCTCGGGCTCCGCTTCTTCCGAAGATGCCCTGCTCATAACCTCAATATCCCGGCACTTTGGGAGCGCGCGAAATTATCAGAGGTGACAAGAGAAACAATTACGAAGTCCTCGGCCGATTCGTTGAGGATCCCCAATTGACAAAGTATTTGCTTCTTTTTATTCACAAAACGAAGGTTCTTCCTGTATCTCAACGCGGTGATTTGACCTATTATCAATGACTGGAGCAGCAGTTTGTATAATCCGCCAGCGTTCGAAGAATCCCGGCTTCCCATTCTCCACGAGGCGATTCGCGCTACCCGGTTGGCGACGCTGGTAACTTTTGGCGCCGAGGGGATAATTGCGAGCCATCTGCCGATCATTCTCGACGCCGCCGACGGTCCGTTCGGTGCCATCCGAGGTCATCTGGCGCGCGCCAACCCGCAATGGCGCGAAATAACCCCCGAGGTCCCGGCACTGGCCATATTCCCTGGACCAGACGCCTATATTTCTCCCTCCTGGTACGCGACCAAACAGCAGAGCGGCAAGGTGGTACCGACCTGGAACTATGTCGCGGTCCATGCGTATGGCACTATCGAGTTTTTCGACGATCCGGACCAGCTTCGGGCCATCGTTACCGACCTCACCCTGCTCCACGAGGAAGCAAGACCGGACCCATGGGCGGTTACCGACGCGCCGCCTGAATTCATTCGCGCGCAACTGAAAGGAATAGTTGGTTTCCGTCTCCCGATCGCCCGGCTCGAAGGCAAGTGGAAACTCAGCCAGAACCGGTCGGACGAGGATCGCGCCGGTGTGATTTGCGGCCTAAAGGAACTTGGTAGACCGGCCGAGACCGCGATCGCCGACCCGATGGCCAAGAACCGACCCACGAACTGACGCTGAGATTATTCGGCCCACACTGCGGATCAAGAGTTTTTGATGAGCAATTTCATGCGGTCAAGTGATAGCAAGAGACCGCAGATTGCTCTAACCGTCGTCTCCATAGAGTTTTTGATGAGCCTCCAGCATGATCTCGTCGAGTCTCCTGTCAGCCACATAGCTCGACATGCCTTCGGGACGTGTAACGCCCGCGAGTTGGCGCGGACACTCCTCCGCCTCGCCCACGACGGTGCGAATGGGTATCAGCGCGGTCCACGCCGGCACCGCGTAGTCTTCTTCCTCGTCGTGCACCGGTAAATCGCGAATCTTGCCCGACGCTTGCTCGATTTCCATGCCGAGAAGGGACGTCGCCTTGATTTCCTGCGCGGTCGGCGGGCGCAGCACCTTGGAGCGGTCCAGGTAAAAGCGGTCGATGAAGCTGTTCAGTGCGGTCACTTTCTCCGCTGGATCTTCAATCACATGCGCTTTCCCGAAGGCCATCACCGACCGGTAATTGATCGAATGATTGAAGCCGCAACGGGCCAGAACCATGGCGTCGGTGTGCGTGACCGTAAGGCACACCGGAATGCCGGTGGTCTGGTTGCGCAGCATGCGGCTGGCCGACGACCCATGCCAATAAAGGTGATCCCCTTCGCGCCAAAACGCCGTTGGCGTGCAATAGGGCTGCCCGTCAATCACGTAGGCGATGTGGCAGACGAGCGCAGAATCGAGAATGTCATAAACGGTTTTTTTGTCGTACTTCCCGCGGTGCGACCGGCGCACGACACGATTGCGGCTGGATATTTCGAAAGATGGCGGAGTCGCGGTCTCTGACATGAAGGGAATCTCTCTCGGCTGCACACTCTATCAGCTCACAGAAGCGCACTTGATTGGCTTCTAGAAGAGCCAATTTCGTCCATCAGGCCAGACCAATTTGGCCGGCAAGCCATTCCCCCGCGACCTTCCCACCGCTATCATGTCACCGATGAGCCCCAATCCCCGCACGCCCGGACGGTCCGGCCTGCTGTCCCTCTCGGTCGATCGCACGAGTTCGGTGCCGCTATTTCGTCAGCTCCATAGCGAACTGCGCCGGGTCATCCTGAGCGGCGATGCCACACCCGGCAGCCGACTGCCGGCGACACGTGACCTTGCCGCCAAGCTTGGGGTTTCGCGCACTTCCGTGGTCGCGGTCTACGAGCAGCTGCTGGCAGAAGGCTATGTGCAGGGGAAAGTCGGGGCGGGAACGTTCGTTTCGCGTGACATTTTGCAGCCGCCGCGAGAGCTGCCCAGTTCCAAGGCCGCTCCGTCGCGGTTGCCTTCCGCGCGACCCCTTTCGGTGGCACGGTACGCGGGGCTGAAGCCCGACGCCGGCCAATTCGCCGCCCTGCCCTTCAATACCGGCCGCTGCAGCGTGGACGGGCGGACGCTGAAAATTTTACGCAAGCTGACCACGGCGCAGCTACGGGCCCCCAATGCCCTTTGGCTGGGCTATAGCGATCCACTCGGCGACCCGCGGCTGCGGGAGGCGCTGGCCCACTATCTCCGCGCATCCCGTGGCGTCCAATGCGATCCGGCCCAGATCATGGTCTTGTCGGGCATCCAGCAAGCCATCGACCTGGTTCTGAAAGTTCTGATCGAGCCCGGTGACGCGGTATGGATCGAAGATCCGACCTATCCGGCCCTGCATGCGGCCCTAAAGGCCGCACAGGCAGATATCGTTCCGGTGCCGGTTGATGGTCAGGGAATTGTGGTATCGGCGGGCGTTGCCGCCTCGCCCATGGCGCGCGCGGTCTATGTTACGCCGTCTCACCAATCTCCGTCCGGGGTCGTGCTGTCGATGGCGCGGCGGCTCGAGTTGCTCGCGTGGGCGCGGGATGCCAGGTCGTGGGTGATCGAAGACGATTATGACAGCGAATTCCGCTATGCCGGACGGCCGTTGGCCTCACTGCAAGGCATCGATCGCGGCGAGCGAGTGATTTATCTCGGAACCTTTAGCAAGGTGATCTTTCCCGGCCTGCGCCTGGGATATGCCGTGATCCCGTACGAGTTGCTGGATGCGATCACCGCCGCCCGGTTTCTTGCCGACCGCCATCCGCCGGGATTGATCGAAAGTGTCGTTACCGACTTCATCGAGCAGGGCCACTTCGATGCCCATATTCGCCGCATGTCGGCGCAGTATCGCGGCGCGCGCGATTATCTGGCTGGGGCGCTGAAAACCAGGCTTGGCGAGTTCCTCGATGTCAGCACGCCTGATCAAGGCATGAATATGCTGGCACCACTTCATCCTGGTTGGGATGATGCATCGGTTGCCCGCGCGGCGTTGGAGCGCGGCGTCGTGGTTCGGCCATTGAGCGCGTTCTACGTTGCGGCCCCCCCGGTGTCGGCCGTCGTGCTCGGTTTCACCGGTTACGACACAATAACGTTGCAAGCCGGAGTAGACCGCCTAGTTTCGGCATTCGGCGATATAGTCCAGCAATAGTAAGCAGCAAGACCAAATTTACAAAAGTTTTTTGCTTCTTTTTTTCAAAAAAGAAGATGCTTTCTTCTCAAAGCATCAAGCAGAATAAAGAAGCAAAAAAACTCTGTCAATCATTGTCGTTTTGTTCCAATAACTTGATGAGCGCGGTAATATCTTCTTGCGCGCCCAGCGCCTGGCTGGCTTGGCGCCAATTGGTCAAAAAACTGTCCAGCGCGGGTGCGCGGACACGCGTTTGTTCCGCCAAGGCAGCGGCTATGGCGATGTCCTTGCAGAACAGTTCGAGACTTTGGCCGAAATCGAAACTCCCGGTCAGTACATGCCGCGGCAACTTCACCTCGGTCGCATGGCTCTTCCCCGAACCGGCATCCCAAACCGCGATCATCGCAGCGGGATCAAGCCCCAGCCGTTTCCCGATCACCAGCGCCTCGGTCGCGGTCCAAAGACTTGCCGCGGATAAATAGTTGTTCAGGGCTTTAACCGAATGGCCCGATCCTACCGGGCCGACGTGAAACACCTCGCGGCACATCACGGTGAGCAACCATAGACATTGTTCGTAAATCTCCCTGTCGCCTCCAACCATGGCGATCAGGTTGCCCACGCGTGCCCCGGCCATGCCGCCGCTCACCGGCGCGTCGATCAAGGCAATATTTTTGCGCGCCAGGTCGGCGGACAGGGCTTGCGTGCTCGCGGGCGAGGCGGAGCTCATATCTATCACGATCCGGCGCGGCAGACCGGTGCACGCGCCGCCCGGACCAAGCAGCGCTTCACGCACCTCGAGGTCGGTCGGCAGCATGGTAATCACGATCGAGCCCGACAAGGCTGCGCCGCTGGCCGCGGCCGCAATACCGCGTTGGCGAAAGGGCATTAGCGCATCGGGCGAATGATCGACGACACCGAGGGTAATCCCGGCCTCGGCCAAGCGCATGGCCATGAGCGAACCCATCCGGCCCACGCCGATGAACAGAACAGTGTCGTCGTTCACGGGGTGGCTTCCGTCTTGATACGGTCCGCCATGAGGATTGCCATCGCGTCGATCCCGCGCCGCGCATCGGCATCGCTGTCAAGCCCGGCGACCTGGCGAGCAAAGCCACGCAACAGCCGAACCGACTCGGCATCCAAATCCGCGATGAAGTGGGCGAATGCGACGGCGCGGGCGTGCGCCGCGCCGCTCGGAACGATTTCTGTCACGATACCGAGCGCTTTTGCCTCGGCGGCTTCGAACCGGCGGCTGGTAAGCGCAAGCTCGAAGGCGGACTTGAACGGGAGAAATTTACCAAAATAGGATAGCACCACCAGCGGCGGCAGCTGGTGCGACATTTCGGGAAGGGCGAAGCAAGCGTCCTCGGCCGCAATGGTAATGTCGCACTGGGTGGCCAGCCCGCAGCCGAAGCCGAACGCGCGCCCTTCAACCGCAGCAACAAAGGGTACCGGCGACGCGCTTAGCTTGCTGTTCGCTGCCAGAATCAGAGCCAGATCGTCGCGAATCTCGGCCGCACTAACCAGGCCTGGTGCACCTGTCCGTCCGGCACAGAAATTCGATCCTTCGCCGGAAATCACAACGGCACGAAGATCGGCACGTGCGAGCACGCCGTCCAGAGTCGCCGTGAAAGCTGCTATTTGACCTGAGGAGATGAAGTTTTTGTCGGCCGCATTAGTAAACACAATGCCCACGACGCCACTTCCATGTTCAACAAACTGCATGCGAAACTTCCCGCGGGTCGTGGTTACAATTATCGGAGAGGAAGGAACGATTCTTCTTTTTGTGAACAAAAAGAAGCAAAAAAACTTTGTCACTTTAGGTTTGTTGGCCACGGACATAATCGTACAAAAGCTTTTTGCTTCTTTTTTTCAAAAAAGAAGATTCTTCTTCCTTTCATCAGAGCTCGTTCGCCTCCCGGTCGAGCGCCGCGAAAACCTCGCGCGCAGCACGAAAACTATCGAGACCAGCAGGAATGCCGCAATAGACCGCGACCTGCATGAACACTTCCCGTATCTGCTCGCGGGTCAGGCCGTTGCGCAGCGCGGCGCGAACGTGCAGCTTGAGTTCCTGTGGCCGATTGAGCGCTGCAATCATGGCCAAATTGATGATGGAACGCTCACTTCGTTCCAAACCCGGCCGGTTCCACACCTCGCCCCAGCAATAGCGCGTCACCAGCTCCTGAAACGGGCGGGTGAAATCATCTGCCTCGGCCAGTGACTTGTCGACATACTCGGCGCCGACCACTTCCCGGCGAGTTTTCAGTCCTTTTTCGTAAAGCTCATCGGTCATCTTAACTTCTTCCTTATCAGACCCAATGCGGGTGCTGACCTCATGATTTTGTTTCCGTGCCCGCAACCAGACGTCCGCGAACGGTCACCGGTTCGCCATCAAGCGACACCGAGCATCCGCGCAGCGGAATATCCATGTGGCAGGGCGTATCCCGGCTGCCGCCGGCCTCGTTATTCGGCCCGCTCGACCACAGAAAATTTCCCGCGAACGAACGCGCATCCATCCCGATGGTGGCCTCGCGATCATAGAGACCAAGCGTCGTCCAGTGCGCGCGATCATGCAGGCCCCAGCCGACATGCGCCATGGCGTAGGCATCCGGATCGTGGAAACTTTCCATGTAGCTCCGGAGATACTCTGCCTCGAACCCGCCTTCGATCCTGCGGATAAAGCCGGACTCCACGCTGAGCCTCACCGGGTCGCGCGCATAGCGCTTGAACGGCAGCAGAATGTCGCCGGTATCGATCACCAGAATACCCTCGGCGCTGCCTTCGTTGGGCCAGGTCGCGACCAAACAACTCGGCCAGTGATCCCAGCCGCCGGGTTCGTCGACGTAACCTTTTTGGCGCAGCACCGGATATTGCCCCAGATCGCAACGGAAATCGGTGCCGGCCGGCGAAGTAACAGTCATGACGCGGGCTCTGCCCAGCAGAGTGGCCGCCACGGTAGCGCGGTGCCCATCCTCGGCGGTCGGTTTCATCCGCAGCATAATTTCCGGCGGCTCGACCGCAAGCAACATGCGTGCACCGGCCTGCAAAATCTCCGCCTGCTCGGGGGAAAACAGCAGCAGCATGGTATCGATCACCAAATCGCTGGCCTTGAGTGCTGCCAGAGCCGTTCGGTTTCCCGCGAGCGGCGTCTTGCCGACGAAGCCTGATTTGTCCCGGCTCAGCGCTACATCGCCGTTCAGCGGCGGCAAGGTGAGGATGGTTAGAATCGCGCCCATTTGGCCAATCGCGATGCGCGCGGTTTCGATCACTTGCCGATTGCTGTCGTCGCTGATCAGCAAAGACACTTGTTCGCCTGCGGTCAATTTCGACAAGGTCAAAACGTCTTGCCACGCTGCCACCAGATCGACATTGCTTATGGCCACGCTCGCGCTCCTTCCGGCAATGCCGCCAATGCGTCTTCGATGAAGCTGGCGGCGCGGAGCAAGGCGGCATCTTCGCCCAGCCGGCCGACAATTTGCACTCCCACCGGCAATCCACGCGGACCACTCAACACCGGTAGCGTAAGGCACGGCCCATGCAGCAAGGTCCATATTTTGTTGAAAATCGGGTCACCGGTGGAACTGAAACCAAGCGGTGCCTCGCCGGGTGCTGCCGGGGTCAGCAACACATCACAGCCGCCAAGAATTCGGTCGAGCAACTCCGCCCGGCGATCGAGCGCGCGCCGGGCGGCGTCATATTCCGCGAGCGTGGTGGTTGCCAGTCGATCAAGCAACCTTCTGGTTGTTTCGGTAATTTGGCCGGCCAGAGATTCGCGTTCGAAGGCAAGCGAGCGCGGCGTTTCCCACCCCATCACCGCATCATGATGGCGGTAAAGCTCTTCAAAAAATTCGGGAACCGGAAGCTGGCGCACCGCGGCACCAGCAAGGCTGCTCGCGCTCGCGGCCAGTTCCAACGCAGTGACCGTTTCTGGAAGCGCCTCCAACCGGCGGGAACCGTGGAAAACGCCGATGCGCAGAGCGCCCGTCCGTGGCCCCGGCAAAAGCTCGGGCCGCTCAGCGAGCACCGCGGTCACCCAAGCCGCATCGCCCACATCTCCGGTGATAACGCCAAGCGTATCGAGACTCTCCGACAGAACCTTGATGGCGGTGCGGTTCAGTAATCCGAAACTCGGCTTATAGCCGACGACGCCGCAATAGGCGGCGGGGCGAATGATCGAGCCCGAAGTTTGGGTGCCAAATGCGACCTGCACCATGCCGCTTGCGACCGCTGCCGCCGATCCACTCGAAGATCCGCCCGGCGTATGCGCGAGATTGGCCGGATTGCGGGTCTTGCCGGGGCTCGACATGGCGAATTCCGTGCTTACGGTCTTTCCCAGGATCACCCCGCCGGCCTGTCGCGTCCGCGTGACGATCGGGGCATCCCATGCCGGCTGGAAACCTGCGTAGGCCGCCGACCCATATCCGGTCGGCATCGTTGCGGTATCGATCACGTCCTTGACGCCGAAGCAGACGCCCGCCAGCGGTGCGGACCGATCAACTTGCCGCGCTGCCGCGAGCGCGTTCGTGAGGTCCAGATGTTGCCAAGCCTGCACATCGGTTTCCGCGGCCTCGATCCGTTCGACCTGCGCCCGGCAGATCTGCTCGGGTGTTTGCCTGCCCGCCTTAACCGCGCCCACCACCTGCCGCGCCGAGGGAAACCGCATCATGCCCGCCCCCCGATCGCCAGTCGCGGACGAAGCTGCGCCCACGGCCGTGCCCGTTCGATCTCGCCGGCAACAGCGAACAGCAGCGCGTCCTGCCCGAATGCCGCGCCAACCTGCACGCCAAGCGGCAGCCCGCCGCTGGTGGTGCCGAACGGCAGGCTCATCGCCGGGCAGCCGGCGGCGTTAAAGGCACAGGTAAACGGCGCATGGGTCCAGAACGCGTCGTAGAATTGGTCGAGCGTCTTGCCTGCCCCGGCGAGCCGGCCGAGCTCCGGCGGCGGTTCGGCGGCGGCGGGCGACAGCAACAGATCGTAGCGCTGAAAGAACCGGCCCAGCGCGCGGGCGGTGGCGTGCAAGACATTGACCGCAGCGAGATAGGCCGTCGCGGGCAGTGATCTTGCCTCTTCGATCCAGTCCAGATTCACCGGCTCGATCCAGCCGGTGAGATCGGCGAGCCCAAGCGTGCGCGCCCTCGCGGTGACCAAGGCCAGTACGTTGACGCCGGCGATCACCCGCCATGCCGCCCGCAGCGCGTGCGCATCATAGCCGGCGGAGCAGACTTCTACTTCGTGCCCCAAGGCAGCGCAGGTTTTCGCCGCCTCGGCGGCCCCGGCCGCACATTCCTGATCCACCAATGTTCCGAGCGGCGAGGCGGGGGTAAAACCGATGCGAAGCCGCCTGGGCTCGACCGAAGTTGCGGCCAGGAACGGTCCTTGCGCCGGCACTGCGTAGGGATCGCCGACATCGGCGCCCGCGGTGGCATCCAGCAACGCCGCGCTGTCGCGCACACTACGGGTAACCGCGTGCGGCGTCGACATCCCGGCGATGCCCTCGACCGCGATCGGGCCGAGTGGATTGACCATGCGGCTCGGCTTGAAGCCGAACAGGCCGCAATGGGCGGCCGGCACCCGAGTGGAGCCGGCGCCGTCCGAGCTATGCGCCATCGGTACGTACCCCGCCGCCACTGCTGCCGCCGACCCGCCCGACGATCCACCCGGACTCCGGCTTAGGTCCCAGGGGTTGCGGGTGGGGCCAAACGCTTCGGGTTCGGTGGTGAAGCTGAGGGCAAATTCCGGAGTATTGGTCTTGCCGATCAAGACCAGCCCGGCCGCCTTGTAGCGCGCCGCCAAGGTGGCATCCGCGGCCGAGATGACGCCGTCGAACAGACGCGAACCGGTGGAAAGCACCGTACCGGCAACCTCGAGCCCGGTGTTCTTGAGCAGAAACGGCACCCCGGTGAAGGGGCCCGCCGGCAGACCGGCGGCGATCGCGGCACGTCCCTGGTCCTCGAAACGATGCGCCACCGCGTTGAGCGCAGGTTCACCGGCGGCCATCCGCGCCAGCGACGCATCGAGCAGCTCATCCGGCGTGATCTCGCCGGATCGCACCAGGCCTGCCAGGGTTAGCCCATCGAGGTCGTGGTAGTTTGGCAAATGCGCGCCTTTCGCGGGAAGGAGGCCGGCCCTTGCCGTCACCGCATCCCGGCAAGCTGTTTCACCTGATCGACAAACCGGTCCCGCTTCACCTCGTTGTACAACCGCTCGCGCAGCCGCGGCGCCGGGCTGGCATTGACATTCTCGAACAAGGCGATGCGCCCGGCGAGCGAGCTTGCCGTCATATCCCAAATGAAATTCATCAGCACTTCCTTGGTTTCGGCGCTGACGCCCTTTCCCGGCAGCATGTCGTGCAGGTAATGGCCGATATCCGGGTTGTCGAACGCCGCCTTGCCGAACCGCATCACCAGCCCCTGTCCGCACAGTTCCTGAAGTGTGTGGATGATACGGGGATAATGCTGAATTGAATGCAGCCTTCCCGCGGTGAGCATGCCCACATCGGGGGCCATGACGTCGCCCTCGGTGGGTTTGGCCAGTGCCTCGGCCGCGGTGATGAAGGCGCGTAAGGTTTGGGCATACTCGATCAACTCGCCCAGCATGCTCTGCACCGCCGGAATATGGCCGGTGCCCAGCACATCCAGCACCAGCTGGCCGGCGCCGACGAACAGTTCCGCCTTGACCGCGAGACGGGTGAGCACATGCCAATGCGCGAACACGCAGACCGGCCCGTAATATTGCATCGCGGCCGGATCGCCGAGATTGAAAATCCGTTCCGCCGGCACAAAGACATTGTCGAAGATGATCAGCTGGTCGGCCTCCTCGCCCAGGTGGCCGATCGGATGGTCGAATGCGCTCGATCCCGGATGGGACACCATCTCACGTGAAATCATCCGAATCCCGCCCGAGGCCACCGGCACCGAAGCCCAAATGCAAGCCTCCGCGGGCGTATCGCGAATGCCGCCCAGATTGGTGAAGAAGATCTCGTTCGCCTGCGCCGAAACCGAGCCCACGGTCTTGATGCCGGAAATGCGGATACCGCCGGGCTCGACCGACTTCACTTTCAGCAGCGACGCCTCGACACCCTTCGGCGACGAACGATCGTTTTGCGGGCCGGTCAGACTTTCGGAGGCGGTGAGGTTCTGATCGCGGCCATATTGAACATAGCGTTCGATGTTTTCGGCGAAATCCGGCGTGCAGCCTTCGATCAACGAACGCTTGGCTTTGAATGTCGGCAGGTAGGCCAACAGGCCGACCGCGATCGCCGGCGCCAGATCAGGTGGCCGGCCGAAGGTGCCAGCGGTTTTCAAGCTGGTGTATTCGATCATCTTACGCCGGTCCTGCAAGTCGGCGATGGTCCGTGGCACCTGCCAGGCCCGGCTGGCCACCCGACCGCTGTGCGGATCGACATAGGTGGTGGCGTCGGCGAATTCAGGCTTGAATTGATCGTCGAACATCGATGCCAGCAGATCGATGCCGGCGGCGAGCGCGGGTTCATCGAACACCGAGTTGAGCCGCTTGCCATTGACCCAAAGCGCCCGCCCGTCGTCGAGCGATCGCTTGAATTCTTCCCCGGTCTTCAAACTATGCGCCGCCGGATCAACCAGCAATTTGAACTGCGCGTCCACGAGGCTACTCCTATGTCGGGCCTATCAGCATTCGAGCATAATCAGCAGGCAAGTCGGCAGTAGATCGGCGGTGCCGGCCAACCACCGGGTCGGAACCCCCTTGATCAACCATTATGTGATAAATTGGTCAACATCTTTTTTCGCCGCAGCGGCGGTTTCGGAAGCAAATATGGCATGCGGCAGTTGCGAGTACGGGCGGTAATCTACCAGAAAAACACTGGAAAAGACGGATTCCAGCACGAATCTCCACGCAATTCGGACGCGCCAAACGGGTGCCGGACGTGGTCAACCAATTTATGGTTGAGTACCGTCGCCCAGGCTGGCGCCGATGATCAGTATGCGTTCTGAACGATAATAAATGAAAACAGTAAGTTGAAGCGAGGAAAGAAGTCTTCTTTTTGAAAAAAGAAGCAAAAGCTTTTAATCAATTGGGCTGGAAGTCTGCACACGCGGCGCGGCAAAAAACCAAGTGATAAAGTTTTTTTGCTTCTTTTTGTTCACAAAAAGAAGATTCTTCCTTAATTTTAGTCTATTGATTTCACTAACTATCATTCCGGACCGACGCTTCAGGACGAAGGGCCCGGCACCAACCGCCCCAGGATCTTGTGCTGCACCGCCGTCAAGTGTTCGCGCATCGCCCGCTCGGCCTCGTCGGGATCGCGCGCGGCGATGGCATCCGCAATCCGTTTGTGTTCGGCGTCGCGCGCCTTGACCCGCTCCTCGATCAGCTCGGTCTGGCTGTCGGTGAAGCGCAACCGTTCGTCGCTGGCGACCCGGTTCAGGATCACGTAGAGCTCGGACGCCAGGCTGTTGCGCGCTCCCGCGGCAATCGCCTTGTGAAAGATCATGTCTGCCGCATTGGGATTGGCGCCCGCCGGCGTGGTCGCCGCACGGCAAATCCGTTCGCTTTCGAACAGCGACGAACGCATCGCCGCGAGCCGGGCGAAAGAGGGCTCGAGCAGCAGACGCATCTCCATGACTTCAAACGGGTTGGTGGAATTGACCAGATCGCGCGGCGGACCGACCTCGGCGATGGCGCGCCGGCCGGCCTGCGCCGGCCCGAGCTCGCCCTGCACCCGCATCATCTCCAGGGCACGGCGCAGCGTGTGGCGTTTGACGCTCAGTTCCTCCGCGATCACCCGCTCCGGCGGGACGGAACCGGAGGCCGCGATGATCGCACGAATGGAATCGATCAGTTGGGCAAACTGGCCGCCGCCGTTCCATGAGACCGCTGCCGTGCTACCGATCGACGAACGCTCCGCGGCCGCCGCAACACCGCGTCTCGCCTCGCTCACTGTCACTATATCACTCCGTGTCTTAGGGTCGTCCGCCGTTGCGGCAGGCCGGGAGCCAGCCTTAGGTTGGCGCATTATTCTCACCAATTTGGACCGCTACGCGACCCGATGCAAGATTGGTTGAATTCGGGTCATATTCCTGGGCGGGATTGCGGCCAAATCGCACTGCCTGGTTGCCCCAGCCAATCTGCCGCCTGGCGGCTAGTTTAGGTCCCATCCGCATCGATGACCGCCATCGCCGCGCTTATTCCCGCCGGCAGATCGACCACCACCCCCAATTTGCCGATCGCGCCCCCCAGCGCCGAGAGCGCCATCACGCTATAAATCGGGTGGGCGTTGGGTCCCATGTGCGCAACCCGCACGATTTCCCCCCAGGTCTCGGTGAACCCGGTGACGAATATGACCCCGTAGCGCGCACGCATCTCTGCCAGCAGCAGTTTCTTATCGACCCCTTCCGGCACCCGCACCGCGGTTGTCGTGGTCGAAGCAAACCGCGCCTCGCCTGGCCACAGTCGCAATCCCATCGCCACCACGCCGGCCTGAAACGCCCGCGCGGTGACGCGATGACGCGCCCAAACCCGCTCCGGCCCCTCGGCCAGATAAAGCTCGATCGCGGCTTCCAGGGCGTGAATTTCCGCCACCGACGAGGTGAAGGGGAATGGCTTCTCCGGGCGCCACGCGTTCTCCCAATCCAGTACGCTCAACGCCGAACCACGCGGCGCGGTCGGATTTGCCCGCATTTTTGCCCAGGCCCGCTCCGAGACCCCGATGATCGACAGCGCCGGGGGGCATCCCAGGCACTTGTGCGGACCGCAGATGAACATGTCGCAATGCGAACTCGCCGCATCGATGCTCATCCCGGCAAAGGATGAAACCGCATCGATTAGAAACAATGCTCCGTGCCGGGCGACCACCGCGCCGATTTCCTCGACCGGGTTGATCGTGCCCGCGCGGGTTTCGTGATGGACGCCGGCAACCACCGTCACTTCCGGATGCAGCTCGAGAAATGCCGCCACCGCGTCCGCGTCGATCACCTGGTCGTAGGGAACCGCGAGTTCCAGCACGCGCGCGCCGGATCGCCCCGCCCAGGGAGCAAAACCTTTGCCGTAGACCCCCGAAACCAAGTTCAGCACCACATCCTGGGGGCCGATCAGCGACGCCGCCGCCGCCTCGATCGCGAGGACCGGTTCTCCCTGCAGAATGACCGGCACTGTCTCCGATTTCACGATTTGATGCAGCTTTTCCGCGACCCGCTGATAGGTCGCGCGGTATACCGGGTCGTAGTCGTAGGGAACCGGGGCGGCCAGCGCTAGCAGCACCCGCGGATAGGCTTCCGCAGGCCCGGGGGCGAGCGAAAACACCGGATAGTCGGTGGTAAGATAGCGCATCGTTTCAATGCCCGCGAGAAATTTGACCGTCGATCCCGGCCGTGTGGATACCAGTCATGCCAGTCCGTCTCCGTTGGCCATAATAATAAAGCCGGCGCTGAACCCCGTGGCCCGAGCCGGCAACTGCAATGTTACACGTCCGGTGCCCTGTTGCAAGTATGGTTGATATTTGGTTGACGATCGTTGCGGCGGTTTCATCGCTTATCCAGTTGAGCCGATCCGCCGATCGTCGCGCATTTTTCGGGGATTTCCTACAAATTTGCCAAAATTCTGGTTGCCAGAGCCCGATGGTCGTGCCAGGATTTGTTTGGTTGAGGTGCTTCGGTTTGGTTAAGGTTGACCTGCCCCTGGGGGCAGCGCCTGGCAAAACCCGGAAACTGAACGAGGGGTGCGTGGAATGATGCGGGCATTGATTCTGCTTTCGGGCAACTCCTCCAGGTCAGTATTACTCGGCGGCGCTTCGATGCTCGCTCTCCTGGGCGGCATCTCCGCGGCGCGTGCCGACACCGCGCTCGAAACGATTGTCGTGGTCGGCCAAAAGGAAAACCGCGCACTCCAAAAGACCCCTGAGGCGGTTACGGTGCTATCGGCCAAAACACTGACCCAGAATCATATCAACGCCCCCGATGATTTGAACGGCTTGGTTCCCGGCCTCGTAGTGGGCGAAGTCGAGGGCTATAACCAGGATGTCTCGATCCGAGGCATTGGTCTCAACGCACCACAGGACGATAGTGCCCCGGCCTCAGTCTCGTTTCACCAGAACGGCATCTATATCGCCGGTACCGTCGCGGCCAATACGGACTTTCTCGACGTCGACCACATCGAGGTTCTGCGCGGCCCGCAAGGCACGGTATTCGGCCAGAATGCCGTCGGCGGCACAATCAACGTCATAACCAAGCTGCCCACCTTTGACGGCATTCATGGATACTTCAACGCTACTACCGGATCCTACGATCTCATCCATACTCAGGCCGCGATCAATGTACCGCTCTCCAGCGTATTCGCCATTCGATTTGCCGGCGATCAGATCAACCAGAATGGCTTTGCCAATGCAACCCAGGTTCCTGGCACCCACGGAAAATATCCCCTGGCGAACAAGAACAACTATCATGGCCGTCTCACCGCCTTGTATCAGCCTGATGCCGATCTTTCGGTCGTGTTGGGCGGGGAATATTCGAAAGCCTACCAGAACGGACCGGATACGAAGAACATCTACGATCCCAACCCCAATCCCTATGAGGAGACCAGCGACTGGCCGTCGAAATTCACTTACGACCAGACCATCATCAATGGCATCATCACCTATAATCTGCCCTGGGCGACGCTGAAATCACTTAGCAGTGTTCAATGGTTGGATCAGGGTGGATCGGACACCGAAACCGCGCTGGACCTGGCGCTCACCTCGCCGAACGAAATCGTCGCCTACGATTTTCATGACAACCGCGCGATCACCCAGGAGGAGGATCTCAGCTCCAAACCTGGCAGTCCGATCGACTGGGTGGTTGGAAGCTTCTTTCTGCAGGACCGCTTGGACACCGGATACGATGTCTATAGCAGAAGTTTTGCCGACTCGGACACACCCGACATTCTGAACAGCGAGGACGAAGCGCTTGTTCTTCCTCAGTTGTATGACGGCACCTTATACTACGAATCGGCTGCTACCTACCGGCGTAATTCGGTCTCTGGTTTCGCCCAAGGTACCTACCACATCACGGACCAACTGCGTGCCACCGCCGGCGTACGCTACACTTACGACCGTAACACGACGCTGTTGGACAATTATTTCGACGATCCAGACTTTGGCGGCGCTATTCTGCACGGCGCCCAGAAGGCCAGACGGTTTACCTACCGGGGAGAACTCGACTACGCGATCACTCCGGCCAATCTCGTCTACGCGTCGGTTTCCACCGGCTTCAAGCCAGGTGGTGGGAACGCTGCCACCGACTCCGTCGTGGTTCCGCTCAACTACAAACCGGAGGATATTCAAGCTTTCGAAGTGGGGTCGAAGAATTCATTCCTGGAAAATGATCTGGTCGCCAATCTTGCTGCCTTCTACTATGTCGATCGCAATATGCAGTACCATGCCGAGGACCTGATCACTTATGCCGATGGTGTCGATAACCTGCCACGCGTCGACGTCTATGGTCTTGAAGGGGAGTTTACCGCGATCCTGCCCGATTACTTCCGGCTCACCGGTAACGCAGCGCTCGAGCGCGGCAGGATCGCGACGCATACATTCTCCCTCGACAATCTCTCTGGCAACGCCGCCAACAATGAGTTCATCAGCGAGTACGGCTACCCGGAATTCATCGACACCGTCTACGACGAACCGGACAACCCGCTTCCGAACGCCCAGGCGATCCTGAACGGGCTGAGGAGGGCCGCCTACCGTGACGTCTATGGCAATTCCCCGCCCGACCTGCCGGCCTACACTGGCACGGTCGCCTTGTCGCAAAACTATCCGTTCGCGAACGGCTCAAGCCTGTTGTCGCGGATCCAGATCCAGTATCGCGACCATTATTCCAGCGCTGTCTTCAGTGGCCCGGTTTACACCACTCCGGCCTATTTCATGACCAACCTCTATTTCGACTATACCTCGCCGAGTTCGCGCTGGGATGTATCCTTCGCCATCGACAACCTTGTCGATGTCGCCGCGGTGGCCTACCGCTTCACCGACCAGAACGGGGGCGCCACCACGCAAGCCTATTATCCGCCGCGAGAGTTCATGGTCGGTGCTGGCTATCGCTTTTAGTGGTGACTGAAGGGAAGCAGGAAGTCTTCTTTTTGAAAAAAGAAGCAAAAACTTTTGTCTCTTAGGCTCGGTGGTCCAATTCCGCGCGCAGATACACGCCAAAGCCAAATTGACAAAGTTTTTTTGCTTCTTTTTGTTCACAAAAAGAAGATTCTTTTCCTCCTGAGGCTGGTTGATTTCATTAATCGCCTCCTCGGATCGCCCGATCAGCGTCTGGCACGAAGAATGCATCCGATGAAGCGTCTCCAATGCGGCAGAGGGCAGGGGTCGTGAAATTGCAGTCCACCCAAAACACCGATGATGCGGCGGCGGATTCTGGCGACCGCGTCGGGCATATCGAGCGGCGCGGGATCAGCTTCGTCCCCGACAGCGCACGAAAATCGCGGCCGGTCACCGTAGGAGTGGTGTTCTTCGGCGCCCAGTTCAACTACGGCGCGCTGATCCTGGGCGCCCTGCCGGTCGCCTTCGGACTCAGCCTGTGGGCATCGGTCTCCGTCATTCTGCTTGGTACCTTGCTCGGCACCGCCGGATTTGCGGCCATGGTTCCGATCGGATCGCGCAGCGGTACCAACGCAACGGTAAGCTCTGGCGCATTTTTTGGCATACGCGGCCGCTATATTGGTTCCCTGATCACCCAAATCGTCGATCTGGGCTATTTCGCGCTGAATTTCTGGATCAGCGCCCCTCCGTTGGTGGCGGCCTCGCACCGGCTGTTCGGCACCCCGATCGACGGCGCTGCGACCGCGGTGGCGCTCGTCATCACCGTACTTGGCGTGCTGGGTCTGGCGGTATTCGGCCACGCGACCATCGTTGCGTATGAGAAACTGACCGCGGTTGCGGGCGTGATCGCGATCATGCTGCTGGTCCTGTTTACCGGGGTCAATTTCACCGGCCAGCATAATCCGGTCCCGCATTACGCACTCGGCTCGTTCTGGCCGACCTGGACCATGGCGCTAACGGTGCAGATCTCCAACGCGATCTCCTACGGACCGTTCGCAAGCGACTATTCACGCTACGTGCCAAGCAAGACCAGTGCGCGATCGCTTTATCTTTGGGCTTTCGGCGGGATGTTCACGGGCTGCATGGTTGGGCTCGGTGCCGGTGCCTTTATCGGTGTGGCGATCGCCGATCCATACAATTTGATCGGTGGGATGATCGGCTTCCTGCCGTTTTGGTTGGTAATGCCGGTTACCCTGATATCCTTCTTCGCCAATACGACTTGTGGCAGCCTGGTGGTCTATAACGGCATACTTAATATGCATGGCATGTTTTGGCGGCTGAAATGGCTGCAGGTCAGCGCGATTTTCGGCGTTCTGGGGATCGCGCTTGCCTGCACCGGGTTGATCGTGACCGACTTTGCCGCCAGGATTGATGCGCTATGTTCCGTGGTGACGATTCTGGTGACGCCATGGATGATGATCAACGTCATTGGCTACTTGCAGCATCGCGGGCGTTTCGACACCGCGAGTCTGCAGGATTTTGACCATCGGAATCCTGACAATATCTATTGGTATCAGCGCGGCTGGAATCTACGCGCGCTGACCGCCTGGGTGATTTCGACGGCGATCGGCATATTGTTCAGCGATACACGCCTATTTGTCGGGCCGCTGGCCAACGTAGCGGGAGGGGCCGATTTAAGTTTCGCGAGTTCCGCGTTGGTCGGGGTCGTGCTTTATCTCGCACTGGCGCCGAAAAGGAACCAGGGCTTCGCTTAGTCTGAATTCCGAGAGATAGCGAGCACTGATCGAAATAGATTCTTGGTTTTTCAATAAGTCGCTGTATATGATTAATATAGCGGGAAAAATATCCGCTATGCTTGCTTGCCGGGTTGCCCAGGGCTACGCGGATTATGGTATTCCGTCTTGGATCGAACGGGTCATGCGCAGTTGCGAGATCGCCGTCCTCGGACTTGGCATTATAGGTAGTGCAGCTCTCTACGCTTTAGCCCAACGCAGGGCGGATGTCCTTGGATTTGATCCCCTAGAAGTGGGAGAGCCACGGGGCTCGTCGCATGGTTCCTGCCGGGTTTACCGCCGTTTTAATTTCGAGAACCCGGCCTATACGGCGCTCAGCGATCAAGCGCTCGCGGGTTGGCGAGCGTTAGAGGCGGCGAGCAGAAAAATCATTTTGAAGCCAAGCCGAGTGCTGGAAGCCGGGCCTCCAGGCTCAACTCTCGTTAGCGCCTCGCGCGCAGCTGCCCGCAAAGCCAATGTGTCATGCGGTCTTGCTAATGGAGCAGAAGCGAACCTTGAATTTCCGGCATTTCACTTGCCGGATGACTGGGATGTCGTTGTGCAGCCCAGCGGAGGGATATTGCTCGCAGAGAATGCGATGCAAGCGTTTCGTGAAGGGGCCGGGGGTCGTATTATTCGCAGTGCTGCAGCCTTCCAGCCGACGTTGAAGGGAATTCGTGTCACCGCTTCCAACGAGACAATTCTCGCGAAGCAAGTGATCATCGCAGCCGGCCCTTGGATTGTTGAGTTGCTCCCCAGGCTGAAGCGACACTTGACCATAACCCGACAGGCCGTCGGGTGGTTCAAGCCGCAGGCATCTGGAGTTGCCACATTTGGTGAGTTTCCTATATTCTTGATCGACTCACCGCAGGGCCTAATTTACGGCTTCCCGGATTTTGAAGGCAGAGGCGTCAAGGCAGCCCGGCATAACCACGGACCCCTAGCAGATCCGGACGAGTGGGGTCCTCCGCCCTCTGACGACGAATTGGCGGCTGTCAAGGAAACACTGGAAATTTTCGTGCCGGGGGCAGCGGGGCCTATTCTTGAGCGGGATATTTGCCTTTACACAAATACTCGCCCTGCCGACGCCCGGATCGATATGGGCGAGGAGTTCATTATAGATCGTCTTCCCCAGGATCGGCGGATCATTGTGGCATCCGCATGTTCCGGCCACGGCGCAAAGTTTGCTACCGCTATCGGGGAAATCCTTGCATCTTTGGCACTCGACCAGCACTTCGAGGCAGATGCGGCGTTCCGCTTGGATCGATTTTCTTCGTTTGCTTCTCCGTGATTCACAATCTGATTTGCCCGGCAAGGCGTGTGCGCGCGGCGAAGACGGATTTGTTCCGGGACCAACCGTCAGCTCCAGCCTCCGCCCAACGCCTTGTAAACCGCCGCCACGCCGGTATTGGCGTCGGTTTGCGCCACCGCGAGCGCGTCCTCGGCCTGCAGCTGGGTGCGTTCGGCGTCTAGCAGCACCAGAAAGTCGATCGCGCCTTCCTTATAGCGGATCTTGGCCAGATCGGCGGCACGGGTCGAGGCATCGACCTGTTGGGCCAGGCTCGTGATTTCGGTCTGGGTCTGACTGTAGGTGACCAGCGAATTCTGCAGATCCTCGATCGCGCCAAGCACGGTTTGATCGTAGTCGGCGAGGCTCTCGTCGGCTTGCGCTTTCTGCGCGCGCAGTTTCGCCTCGGCGCTGCCCAGATCGAGCCCCGGCCAGGTCACCGTCGGACTTACCGCCCAGGCCTTGCTCGCGTTCTCGAACAAGCCGGAGACATTCCCCGACAGCAAACCGATGAAGCCGGTGACGTTCACGCGGGGAAATAGCGCCGCGGTGGCGACGCCGACCCGCGCAGTCTGCTCAGCGAGCCGCCGCTCCGCCGCCTGCACATCGGGGCGCCGGCGCAGAAAGCCGCTGGCGTCGCCGATCGGCAGCGGCGTCACCAGAGGCGCCGGCGGTACAGCGAGCGGTGCGAGCAGAGCGTCAATGGTGCCAGGACGTGCGCCGGTCAACACCGCCAGACGGTCGCCCGCCACGGTCTCGTCGGTGATAAGCTCCGGTATGGTCGCTTCGGTGGCGCTTTCGCGTGCCTGCGAGCTTTGCACGTCGATCGGGTCGCCGCGGCCGACCTGATAGCGCAGCGCGGTCAGTTGCGCGGTCTGCGCCTCGCTTTGGGCGTTGGCCCGCGCGATTGTGAGCCGATCCTGGGCGCCACGCAGCTCGAAATAGCTCCGTGCCACCTCGGCGGCGACCGTCACCTCCGTATCGCGCCGGTCCGCCTCCGCCGCCTCGGCCTCGGCCTTGGCGGCGTCGGTCTGGTGCTGCACGTAGCCGAACAAGTCGATCTCCCAGGTGGCGTCGAACCCGAGTTCCGCGCTCTGCACGTTCGCCGGTTCGTCGCCGAAGCCGGGGTATTGCTCCTCGCTGCGGTCGTAGCTGGCCACATTGGTCACGTGGGGATAGCGATCGAGCTTGGCGTCGGCGAACAACGCCCGTGCCTGCCGCACCCGATCGAGCGCCACGCGCAGATCGAGGTTACCGGCAAGCGCCCGGCGTTCCAACTCGGCCAGTACCGGGTCGTGAAACGCGCCCCACCAGGCGGCCTCGGGCGCCGTTCCGACGTACTGGTGGGGGTCCACCGACAGTGCCGCCACCGGCGCGGGGCTCGGCGCCTGATATTTCGGTCCCACCGCGCAGCTCGCCAGCAGCAGCGCCAATACTCCGAGCGAGCCGGTTTGAAGTCTGGCCCTTCGGGCACGCCATTACACCGGCGTTGGCGATCACGAGGTCGAACGGCTTGCCCGCTTCCAATAGCCGGCCGGCACAAGCCCGCACGCTGGCGAGCGAGGCGAGGTCGAGCTCGACCAATTCAAGCCCGCCGCCATTCGCCGCCTGCGCCCGCACTTCTTCGGTCGCCGCCTTGGCCTTGTCCAGGTTCCGCGCGGCGCCGACCACCCAGGCCCCATGGGCGGCCAACGCCCGCGCGGTCTCGACGCCGAGCCCAGCCGATACCCCGGTAACCAGAATCCGCTTTCCGCTCAGATCCACGCCTGCGAGCACTTCGTCGGTCGTGGATTTGGCGCCAAATCTTGCTGTCATGGTCGTCTCCACTGTGGGGTTCGTCCGCTCCGATGGCCGTGGCACTTGCGAAAAGCACGGCGGGCGCGTAAACGGAGGATGTCTCCGGCTTATATACGGAGGATTCCTCCGTTTAGCAAGAGGCAATTCATCGTGAGCGAAACGCCCCAGGAACCTGGCCCTCGAACGACTGCCGCGCCGAACCGGGCGGGACCAGCGCGCGCGCCGCGCGCCGACGCGAAGCGCAACCGCGAACGGCTGCTGGTGGCGGCAAAGCAGGCCTTTGCGGAGGTCGGACCGGACGTCGGATTGGACGAGATCGCCCGCCGCACCGGCGTCGGGATCGGCACGCTCTACCGGCACTTTCCGAACCGCGACGCGATCGTTGAGGCGGTTTACCGCCGCGAAGTCCAGCAACTGGCGGATGCGGCTGCGCGGCTGCTGGGGTCGTTGCCGCCAGGCGCGGCACTTCACGAATGGATGCTGCTGTTCGTCGATTACATCGCCACGAAAAAGGTCATCGCCTCGGCGCTGGGCTCGATCGCCGGAGGCGCGTCCGAGCTCTACGCGTCGTCGTGGGTACGGATCAAGGACGCCATGGCGTTACTGGTGGCGCGTGCGGCCGCTAGCGGCGACATCCGCGACGACACCGATCCGGACGATCTCCAGCGCGCGCTGGTGGGCTTTGCCTACGGCAACGCCGGGCCGGGCTGGGAAGCCAGCGCGCGGCGCCTGATCGCCATCCTGATAGATGGGCTGCGAGCGGGGCGTCGGACGAAATAGACCGAATTTCTTCAGCTCCCTCTGATGCGGATCTTGATCTGATCACCTCGGCGAGCATTGAACTCCTAAAATCAGACTGATTTTACGGCACTAATTGACAAAGTTTTTTTGCTTCTTTTTGTTCACAAAAAGAAGATTCTTCCTGCACTTAGAGCGCGTTCGGAGCAGATTGAAACGTTTCTGCAGTCCGAACGCGCTCTAACTCTTTGTTTGAGAGCGCGATTCACGCCTACGTGCGATTCAACCTGGCGGCGATCGCGCTCTAAATCTGACGCCTTACTCCTCGCTCCGCAGTGCGTCGAGCGGCACCAACTTCCCATCTCGTTCGATGTGCCAAAAAATCCAGCCATTACAACTCGGCGCGTTCTGAGCCTTGGCGCCGATCTGGTGGATCGAGCCGCGGTGGTTGTTCCATAATAGCGTGCCATCCGCGGTGACAGTCGCAATTATGCGGCGCTGGCGGTCGGTGAGCTGCGCGCCGGGGGCGATCAGGCCGCGCTCGACCAGGCTGCCGAACGGCACTCGCACCTGTTCGCGCTTGGTCGGCGTCGGCGCGATGTCGGCGACCGCAGCGGGCTTTTCGCGGCGGATGCGGCCGATCGCCGCCTCGGCGTAGGTCGGGTGGCGTTCGATGCCGATGAAATGGCGGTGCAGACGCTTGGCCATCGCCGCGGTGGTGCCGGTGCCGAGGAACGGATCGAGGATGATGTCGCCGGGCGCGGTCGAGGCCAGCATCACCCGATGCAGCAGCGATTCGGGCTTCTGGGTCGGGTGCAGCTTCAGCCCGGCGTGGTTGCGCAGGCGCTCGGGGCCGGTGCAGAGCGGCAGCAGCCAGTCGCTGCGCATCTGCAGATCGTCGTTGAGCGCCTTCATCGCCTGATAATTGAAGCGGTAGCGGCTGTCGGCGCCGCGCGCGGCCCAGATCATGGTCTCGTGCGCGTTGGTAAAGCGCCGGCCGCGGAAGTTGGGCATCGGGTTGGACTTGCGCCACACCACATCGTTCAGGATCCAGAATCCCAGATCCTGCAGGATCGCGCCGATGCGAAAAATGTTGTGATACGAGCCGATCACCCAGATCGTGCCGTCCTTGCGCAGCACCCGCCGGCATTCGGTGAGCCAATCGCGGGTGAAAGCGTCGTAGGCCGGAAAATCGGTGAATTTGTCCCAATCGTCGTCGACCCCGTCGACCAGGCTGTCGTCGGGGCGGCGCAGCTCGGCGCGCAACTGCAGATTATACGGCGGGTCGGCGAAGATGCAGTGCACGGAGGCCGGCGGCAGCATGCGCATCAGCGTCACGCAATCGCCCAGCAGCACCTGGTCCAGCGGCAGTTCGCGAACGATTTCCAACAGCGCCCCGGCATTACGTCTTGGTCAGGAGGCCCAAACTGACGACCCGACCGTAACCGCGTCAACTATCCCGGGCGGAGATTTTTACTCCCGCACGGCGCTGATCAGGGCAGCTCGCCGGCGGAGCGGAGCTGAGCGAAGCTCAGCAGCGGGGCAAACCCCATCCGGTGGTGCGGTGTCGGGCCGAGCCCGGCTAACGCATCGAGATGAATTTTGGTCGAATAGCCGGCGTTGCTGGCCCAGCCATAGCCCGGCCAGCGCCGATCGAGCCGGGTCATGCCGCGGTCGCGCACCACTTTGGCGACGATCGAAGCGGCCGCGATCGAAAGCGAGATGCCGTCGCCGCCGACCACACACCGCACCCGATGCGGGATCTTGGGCGGCCGGTTGCCGTCGACCAGCACCCAGTCCGGGCACAGCTTCAAGCGCGACAACGCCCGCTGCATCGCCAGCAACGACGCGCCGAGGATGTTCAGCCGGTCGATTTCGGCGACCGACGCAGCACCCACCGCGAACACCGCGTCGGTCTCGAACAGCGCCGCGAACACTGCGTCCCGGCATTTCTCGGTGAGCTTCTTGGAATCATCGATCCGGGCCGCCAGCGCGGCGCAGGGCGGAGTCACGAAGATCAGCGCGGCCGCGACCACCGGCCCGGCGAGCGGCCCGCGGCCCACTTCGTCCACTCCGGCGACCAGACCATCGAGCGAGGATTCGATTTCAAGATGCGGCATGGCGGATTGGTAGCAGCCAATTTGCGAGTCGCGTAGCCGCCAAAATACTTGGAGCGGTTCCGTTACCATTCTTCCCCGACAACGATATTGGGTAGTTTCCGACGCTTTCGCGCATCAGCCGATCGCGGCTAACTGGTGCGCACTGGATCGGACCTTCATCCGAAAGTTCGATCATCGCCGCCCGTGGACCGCGGGCCTCACAGGTCCATCGAGACCTCCGGCATAGCATTCAAAGGAGTTACGTAATGGTAGAAGTCACTTCCATCACTTCCGGCAGCCTGATCGCGAGCGGGAAGGTCAAGGGCACTTCCGTCTATGATTTGGCGGGCGAAAAGCTCGGCACGATCGACGACATCATGATCGACAAGATCAACGGCCGCGCGCTTTACGCGGTGATGACCTTTGGCGGTTTCCTCGGATTGGGTGAAAAATTCCATCCGCTGCCGTGGGCGGCGCTGAACTACGACGAGGACAAGGGCGGCTACGTGGTCAATCTCGACAAGCGTCAGCTCGAGAACGCGCCGAGCTACGATCGCGACACCGACTTCGAGTGGACGCCCACCTACGGGCGGCAGGTCGACAGCTATTACGACGTGCCGAGCTACTGGCTGTAAACGACGCCAGAATCGGGTCCGCCGCGGCCCGAGCTGGCGCGGCCGATGGGTTGCGGCGCTCGCCGCCGCACTCATCGGGCCGCTGTCCCTGATACCTGAAAAAATGGAGACGACGCCATGAAGTCACTCAACGATTTGTTCATCCACTTCCTGAAGGACGTTTATTACGCCGAGCGCCAGCTGGTGCAGGCGCTGCCCAAGATGGCGGACGCGGCCCAGGCGCCCGAACTCAAGCAAGCCTTCACCGAGCATCGCGAAGAGACCGTGCGCCACACCGAACGGCTCGAGCAAGTGTTCGAGCGGCTCGGCATTCCGGCCAAGGCCGTGGTCTGCGAGGCGATCAAGGGTCTGATCGAAGAAGGCGAGGAGGTAATCAAGGGCAGTGAACCTGGCCCGGTGCGCGATGCCGGTCTGGTTGCCTGTGGCCAGGCGGTCGAGCACTACGAAATCGCCCGCTACGGCGCTCTGATCGCATGGTCAGAGGCCAGCGATCACCACGACGTGGCGACGCTGCTGCGCCGGACCCTCGACGAAGAGAAAAAGGCGGACAAGCTATTGAACGAGCTGGCCACCAGCCGGATCAACCGAAGCGCTGCGGCCACCGCGAAGGGTGCCTGATCTCGCGGGAAAATTAAGTAGTTTCCGATCCTTACCTGATCGGGCCGGGGCCCGGTATGTTATTCAAGACCGGAATGGAAATCCCATTCCGGTCTTGGCTGGAAAGCTTGAACCGACCGATGAACCGGAGTGCGATTAATGCGTAAATCCTTCTTCAAGGACCGTGCCGCAGGACTTGCGGACCGGACCGAATCCGCCGTCGGCGCAATTGCCGACGAAGTCAGGGGTCAGGTCGCCGATCTGGCGGACTACGCGGCCTCCACCGCCGAGGACGCTTACGGACAGGCGCGCAAGCAAGTGCGGGGCGCCGCGACGATGGTGGCGAACACGGTCGAGGATCGGCCGCTGACTACGCTGCTCGCGGTCGGCATCCTGGCCGCGGTGATGGGCTTTCTTCTGGCACGGCGTTAACCCGAGCGGACGCGTCCAGCCTGGGCGCAGACCGCTCAACAACAAAGGAGAGAAATATGGGCCGCGGAATTCTGCTTTGGCTGCTTGGCGTTCCAATCCCGGTGATCATTCTGCTCGCGCTGTTCTGGCGCTGAACCCGGCGGAGGATGCCAATGTCACAATATACCATCGCCGGTCGAACCGGCGTTGATCTGGACGGCCGCAACCCGGTCGAAACCGCAACCTCAGGCGTCGCCTGGCCCGCCATTCTCGGCGGTACCGCGGCGGCGCTCGCGCTCTCGCTGGTGTTGGTGACGATCGGTTCGGGTTTCGGCCTTGCCGCGATTTCGCCCTGGCGGAGCACCGGCGTCAGCGCCACCACCTTCGCCGTGGCGACCGGGGTGTGGCTGATCGTGGTGCAGTGGCTGGCGTCCGCGCTGGGCGGCTACATCACCGGCCGGATGCGGACCAAGTGGGTCGGGCTGCATACCCACGAGGTGTTCTTTCGCGACACTGCGAACGGATTCCTCACCTGGGCGACCGCTTCGGTGCTGGGCGCGGTGTTGCTGGTCTCAGCCGCCGGCGTGACTGCTAGCAGCACTATGACCGCGGGCAACGCCAACGGTAACCAGACGACGGTGTCCGCCGACCCGGCGGCGGATTCGAACGCTTATTTCGTCGATACCCTGTTCCGTTCCGATCGTGCGACCGCGACTGCTCCAACTGCGGAAGAGCGGGCTGAGGCCACGCGTATTCTGGTAAATGGTGTCCGCACCAATATTCCCGCGGATGACGCGACCTACCTCAGCGCGGTGGTCTCGGCGCACACCGGACTGTCGCCGCAGGATGCGATGACCCGGGTGGTGACGACCGAGGTGCGGGTGCGGCAGGCGGCTGATGCGGCCCGCAAGGCTGGTGCAGCGCTTGCGATCTTCACCGGCCTATCGATGTTGATCGGCGCCTTCATTGCCAGCGCCGCGGCAGCGTTGGGTGGATTGCAGCGCGACGAGTATTAGCGAGGCAAGTCTTCTTTTTTGTGAACAAAAAGAAGACTGCTTCTTTTGTTACTTTCACTAACCCGTACGTACATTTCCCAACTCCCCATCGCCCAGCGGCGCGTTATGATGCGCCATGTCTCAATTGCGTCATCACCTTGGGTTTGACATTTGCCGCGCTCTGGCCGTGAAGGCAGTGCTGTTGACTGCGCTTTACTATCTCTGTTTTGGGCCCTCCCATCAGGTCAAAGTCGATCCCGTGCTGATCGGCGCCCACTTGCTGTCTTACGCACCGGTGGATAGCGCGCGCTAGCGCGGCTTTTGCGTTACATCAATTTGCCCACTGCGGAACGTCCGTAAGAAGGCAAGAAAGTGATGATTCGAGATCAGGTGGGATATGAACGACCAGCTTGTTGAACTTTCGCGGATCCAGTTCGGCTTGACCGCGATGTATCATTTCCTGTTCGTGCCGCTCACTCTCGGCCTTTCCATTCTGCTCGCGATCATGGAAAGCGTCTATGTGATGACGGGACGCCCGATCTGGCGCGATATGACCCGGTATTGGGGCATATTGTTCGGTATCAACTTCGCGCTGGGGGTCGCCACGGGGCTTACCATGGAGTTCCAGTTCGGCACCAACTGGGCCTATTATTCCCAGTACGTCGGCGATATTTTCGGCGTGCCGCTGGCGATCGAAGGCCTTTCGGCATTTTTTCTCGAAGCCACGCTGGTCGGGCTGTTCTTCTTCGGTTGGGACCGGCTCTCCAAACTCGGCCATTTGGTGGTGACCTGGGCGGTTGGCATCGCGACCAACCTGTCTGCCTTGTGGATCCTGATCGCCAATGGCTGGATGCAGAATCCGGTCGGCGCGCACTTCAATCCCAATTCAATGCGGATGGAACTTACCTCGTTCCGGGCGGTATTTTTCAATCCGGTGGCGCAAGCGAAATTCGTCCACACGGTCAGCGCCGGCTATGTTACCGGCGCGGTGTTCGTGATGGCTGTGAGTGCCTATTTTCTGCTGCGCGGGCGCAACATCGAATTCGCCAAGCGTTCGATGGCGGTAGCGGCGAGTTTTGGCCTGGCGGCAACGCTGTCGGTGATCGTGCTGGGTGACGAAAGCGGTTATACCGCCTCGGAAAACCAAAAAATG
>Ga0302310_10000414_pt1 | contig 40583 bp, 84 predicted proteins | sample III_Palsa_N1_2_FD_200451 | JGI IMG/M metagenome (GOLD analysis project Ga0302310, IMG submission 200451) | Peat permafrost microbial communities from Stordalen Mire near Abisko, Sweden - III_Palsa_N1_2 | ecosystem: Environmental > Terrestrial > Soil > Palsa > Peat permafrost | place: Sweden...
CTGTGGAGCCCGGAGCTGGCGTGGAGCCATCGGTGGGCGCGGCTGCGTTCTGGGCGACCTCAATAGGATCGACCGGGGCCGGATCAGTGGTTTCGTTGGTCACGTCGTCTGTCATGGGTAGTTCCTTTCAGGGTTCATGGGGACTATGAAAACCATCTAGGGCGCGGAAGGGTCCTTGATGTTACGATCAGGCCACGGTCTAATTTTCTGCGCAGAAAATCAGATCGTGACCTGACAGATTGGGTCAGCAGTATCTCCTCCGACTTACACGGAAGCCACCCCCGAAGCGGGGGCTGACCCAATGCCTGATTTTTACAGGATGTCGGTCGGCGAGTTGGGCAGCGAGACGGTCGCGGTGCCGAAGGTGCCGGTGAGCTGGTCGAACAGCACGTCGCCTTCAAGGTCCACGGTGCCCCACGTGTTCGCGATCAGGGAGATCGCCTTCGAAGGCGAGAGCTTCACGAGCGGGAACTCGATTGTCCAGTTGGGGCCGATGTCGTTGGTGCCGACGAACTTGACCGCACCGTAGATCACGGGCGTGCCCAAAATCTCGATGCTGTCCGGGGTCGGCGACGGTCCGCCGGTCGGGATACCGAGCATGGCGAAGCCCATGTTGCGCGCGGTGATTTCTTCCATCTGCATCACCAGCGAGCCGCTGATCTCGATGACGGCGGTGAAGTCCTTCACACGCACACCGGTTCGCGAAGAGTAGTGGTCGAGGTTCGTCACCTTGGCCTGAAACTCAAACTGAGGAACGTTGCCGCAGTCTACGAAGGCGCTCTCGCCGAGCAGCTTGATGCTGACGATGCCTTTACCGACATAGTAGTTGCCGATGTTGGGGGAGAGCAGCGAGCCTTCGATGTACTCGGTGCCAAGAGCGTTCTGGTTTCCGGCCATGGGTGATCTCCGTTATCGTTCTCGTTTAGCGCCGGACAGTGAATTCCCAGAGGCAATTCACCCCGGCGGGGGCAGTCATCTTCGGCTTGCACGTCAGCGGCAGAATTTCTAGGACTACCGGAACGGCCCCCATGGGCTGTACGAACGTAACGAGCGCATCCAATTCATCATCCGGCGGGACCTCCATTACGAGGCCGGTCGTCGGATCAAGAGGCGACATGACGATCTTGCGATCAGTCGGGTTAGCCAATTCGCTTGCCTGCTCACGCGGGTTGAACTCAATGATCGCGATAACGCACGGGCGATCAGTTGGGCTCGTAGAGACCCGTCGAAGAACCGCTGGCATGCCGAAATACTTGATCAGCTCGTCTGCGGTCCCCTGCATAGCAGGATAGTTAAATCCGGTGGTCATTCTATCTTATCCCTGTCTCGGAACAACTGGCAATTACCGCACGACGGTTCGGTTGCCGCCAGCGTTGCGGAGCTGCGCTACAAGCCGGTCTACAATGGGGAAAGTCGCGAAGAAGCCGAGCCCGAACTTGGTGTCATAGGTGTTGACGGTTTCGAGAGGGCCGACCTTCTTGGTGACCGAAGACAGCACTCCGCCAGCGCTCACGATGTTCGGATCGTAGTCGGGTTGGAGCACTGTGCCGCCCAGAACTCGATACGCCAGCTCCGCACAAGCCATTTGAATTTGCTTGGGGATGCCGTTGACGGTGTCGCCGTTCAAGTCGATGCAGCCTTGGCGCGGCCATTCGGTGGTCTGGGTAGTCGTGGTCGGCGTGAGATAGTTCATGCCCACGACCGCGTATGGTGTGAGCCAGCTCTGGAAGAACACAGCGTTCGCATCCATGACCGACGTGCCGATGGACTGCAAGAGCTTGATGCCCTTCCAGCGATAGCGGTGGTCGAGATAATCGGTGCCCTGCACGATGGCCTGCTGGATTTGAAGATCAGTCACGCCTACGGGGATCACGTACCCGCGCGAGCCGCAATATTTGTAGAAGAAGGCTTCCGTGATGTACGCGTTCGCGCCATCGGTCTCCAGCACATACGAAGTGTCGCTCGCGTTCAACCCGGTGCTCCACTGGATTTGTCCGCCAGCGGGCCAGTCGGCGAGGTTCGCATTGAGCGTGTTGATCGAGAAGTGTTCGCTGTCGATGACTTGGACCACGGTGAAGGGGCAGCCGACAACCTGATCGAACGCGCCCTGTTCAAGATCGGTACCGTCGTCGGGGATGCCGGTGAACACGCCTGTGTCGCCGACCGAGATGATCTGCGACGGCGACGGCGAGGGATCGAGTGTGAGTTGCACAACCGTTCCGGTCTCGTCTTGCACTGAGAAGACATACGTGGTCATCGCCGTTACCCGTGGTTGCTGGCTTGGATGTCGAACAAGAACTGCTCTTGCCAAGGTCCATTGTTGAGAGTGCCGCTTACGCCGAGCAACTGGTACTCTGTGGCGAGCGTCGTGTTCGAAAGGTAGGACATCCAATCAGCGGCATTGTCATTCATGTTCCACGTCTGCGCCGTGCCGACATCGACCCACGCACCATTGACCATGGCCTGCAATTGCCAGACGCCTTCGTTGCCACCGCCGCCGCTGGTCATCGGGAGAATACCCTGCAAGATGACAGTCTCGGAGAACGTGAAGCTGATGGTGCAGCCTGCCACGTTACCATCGCTCGGATACCATGCGTTTGTGCCGCCGGTCTGGCCCTCGGTGCCGCTCATGGAGACTTCGATGCCGTTGCTGCCGTTCACTGTGAAGCCGGTGGCTACGACGGTGACCAAGCTCTCACGCGCGCCGCGTTCGAACTGGTTGCCGCTGATGGTGAAGTCGATCTCGGTCCATTGCGACGGGGTCGAACTGGTAGTGCCACCCGTGCCGAGCAAGCGATAATACTTATACGCGGTGGTGTTCGTGAAGCTTGCGGCGAAGGTCGTCGAAGATGTCGGCGCGAGACCGGTCGCAAGCGTCGTCCACGTCGAACCATCCGGCGAACCTTGGAACGAATAAACGTCCGTACCGAAGTTGGCGTCCTTGGTGATCGAGAAGCCAGTGATGACACGCGACATGTTCGCGATCTCGAAGATGATCGCAGTACCGGAGACAGCGGTCGAAGGCTGATTTGTCCAGTGCCCCGAACTATCGACGAGGTCCTGTACCGCGCCACTGTAATCGCCCATGGTCGAAGTGACCGTGAAAATTTGATCGCGGTAGCCGTTACCGCCGACGTTCGCGGTGCTATAGGTGTTCGTGACAGGATTGGTGGGGCCGGAATTCTCGGACGCCGCGATCCGCGCCAACCGGTTCTTGCGCGCATAGTAAAGGGCCGCTTGAAGCGGCCCATTACTTTTCCATTTTTCAAGAACCGGCTTAGACATGGAGCGCCACCTGATCTAGGGGCGGCGCGTTAGGCCGCCGTTACGAGCTTGCCGCCCATGACAGGACGGGTCGGCCGGGTCTGGCCGGTGCCTCGGCGGTTGTTGCGCTCCATGGTCTGGTCGATCTGCGGGCGAGCCGTTACCGGGTCGTTCGCATCGATCAGGCCAGCACGCACCTGAGACTGCCGCACCTGAGCCGCGAGATGGTCCTTGATCGCCTGAGCCGGAGTGACCTTCGGATACTGGCGTTCGTGGTCATCATGTGCGCGCTGGAGACGCTGTTGGCAACGGGTCACTTCCTGACCAGCTTCCGAGTGCGCCTTCTGGGCAGCGGCGAGGTTGTTCTGGGCATCGACAACGCGTCGATCCAAAATCTCCCGCATGCGTTCCGTGCTGATCTCGGCGGAGCCAGTGGCTGTTTCGTTGGTGGTTTCAGCCGCGACGACGCGAGTGTTCTTGATAGTCGTGTTCTTGTCGGCCTTCTCGCCTACCATCCGCGCGAAGCCGGGGTCGGCTGCGTTGATGTCGTCACGTGTGATCGTGGCGTCGTCGGCGAGACCTTGAACGATGTCCAGAGCCGGGGCTCCGTCTTCCGTCCAGTTGGCGTCATCGGTGATGTCGAGACCTTCGAGAATTTCCTTGATAGCTGCTTTAGTCGTGGACATGAGTACCTCGGGGGCTGGTGGTGAAAAATTCCAATCGGGAGGGGATGCGAAGTCCCCTCCCGACGATCTGCTTACGCGAACCAAAGTGTCCCCCTCTTATCCGCGCCAGCAAACCATTTGTTAGGAGAGCTGACCGGACGTGCTTGCTGCCTTCACGAAAGCCGCGCCATGCTTGGCGAGGCCCGCGAAGATAACGGCGGTCGTGGTCGAAAGCCGGGTCGCTTGTGCGGTCAGGAACGCCTGCCGCTGATCGTCGTGCCGCAGCTCGGCGAACTTGGCGTGCCGCTGGTGCGAGTTGTACTCGCGCGGGCTCGCACCGGTCTGGCCACTCGTGTTGAGCGTCGGGCTGAGGTCGCTGCCTTTGTTGTTATCGGGCATGTGCATGTTCCTTGTCAGATAGAGAAAGAGCCCGCCCGGGTGCCGAGCGGGCTCTTGATATTCAGGTTACCAGCGTGAGCGATTAGCTCTCGCGGGTGATCAGGCGAGCAAGCTTGATCTGCTTGCGCTCCGGGAACACGCGCACCCACGAATGGGAGTAGGCGAGGTTGTTCGCGGTAGCCGCGTTGGTGGGGCCACCCTCGTAAGACGGCGAGCCGACGTAGGCATGGCCGACCGGATGGATGCACCATTCGACGCGGTTGTAGAGAACATCCGAGCCAGCGCCGTTGCCCTGCGAGGGGAAGCGGAAGACTTCGGTCGGGACGATGGGGGTGCCGACGCCAAGACGGAAGGCGGCGGGGCCAACGAGCCACGTGTGATAGATGCCGGTCGCGGTGGCCGAACCGTTCGTGCTGTCGCCAGCGGGGTTTGGCATACCGTCGTCCACGATCACTCGCCGACCAAGGAACGTCGGGATATTGATCTTCCCTTCGCTGTCGGGAATGAAGTCGATCAGGTTGTTCTTCTGGGCGGTCGAGTACACGATGCTGTGCATGAACACGGCGGTCACGTCCTCGGCGGCGTCGCCAAGCAGGGTCGCGGTGTCGATGAAGGCAGACGCGGAGAAGTTGGTCACGCCAGCCGAGAAGGACACACCCGAGATGTCATGGGTGAGGTCGTTCGTGCTGCCGTAGCCAGCGTTCATGCCGACGTTGCCGGACCGGCCCAGCGAGGGGTCGTTCAAGGCGTTGTTCGCGAAGATGCCGTTCGCAACGGCCACGACGGCGCGCTGGAGACGACGGACCCAGTAGTCGGAGACGCGCGAGGCAATCGACTGCATCGGGTCAGCGCCAGCAAGGGCGGTGGCCAGACGCATCGTGCTCCACGAGCTGTTGCGCGAGAGGCGCACAGCAACTTCGGCCGAGGTCTGAGTGATGTTCGGGGTAGACAGGGTGTTCGGGTCATCCGAAGAGATGTTCTCCGCCGGATCGCCGATGTCCTGCCAAGACGGGACCGTGAAGGTCAGGCCGCCACCAGCAAGCAAGTTATCGAGGAAGTCGTCGCGGGCTGCGACGCCGCTCTGGACGATGGCGGTCTTCTCCATCGTGAGCTGTTGGGTGTACGGCGTGAAAACCGCCGGGACGATAACGTCGCTGATCTGGGTGGAAACGTTGGTCATGATACTCTCCGGTAAAGGGGATGGGCTCGGTGTCTAAGCCGCGACCCCCGTCCCCATGGAGAGAAGTCATTGCTTCAAATTGTGTCGCAAGACTACACGATGAAATTCAGATCAACAACTGGGAATTATAAGCAAGCGAATGCGTATCGCTAAATTGCGAGAAACGCTTGCACTGTAGATGTTTCCTGCGCTACCGAACTAATTTAGATAGCGCGAAGGGTAGTTCCTCGATCATTGGAAGCAAACGCGATCTAGGTTCTTTCGTTCGGGCCGAGGCTCATAGAAGCCCTTGCCGCCGTAGATGTCTTTCACGCTCTTGAAGAACTCGGTATAGAGCGGAGCAATGGCTTCATTGGAGAACTTCATGCCCCACGTGCGGCATGTGTGTGCGCGGATTTTGTGGACGTGGCGCACAGCCCATTCGAACTGCTCCATGGTGTTGCAGCGGTAGCCAGTCGAGCCGTGCTTGTTGTATTCCGCGAACGCGCCCCAGTTGGAAGAGATCACGGGCGTGCCAGAGATCATGCTCTCGATCTGCACGCCGCAGAATGGCTCCATGAAAGTCGAAGCGCAGATGGTTGCCTTCGCATATTTAAGAAGCTCGCAACGTTTCTTCGGGCTCGCGAGGCCAACATACTTCACATACTCGGTGTCGGGCATCCACGGGTCCTGCGCTCCCGCAACCAATAGAAGCGTCTTCGTGCGCTCGGCGAGATCAGTCGCGATGTGAATTCCCTTCCCCATGTTGACGCGCCCGAGGAAGAGCATATAGTCGTGCTTGAGAGAACTGAATTCGAATTCCTTGAGATTGAAAGAATTTGGTATCACCGCGTGATACCAAAAATCGTTGGAGGCAAACTCGACCGCCTTGGGTCCGGCGTGAGCCGCCATGACACTGTGGCTCTCGAAGATGCGATATGGAGCCCACGATCCGGATGGGTAACCGATGCCGCTCTCTACCGGGATTAAATCCGGATGCGCTATTGAGATCGGCCGGTGCGCTTCACCGAACGGACACAGCAAGAAATCTCCGGGCTGCTTACGCTCGCCGATCTCTCGGATCGCGTTCTTATAGAACTCTCGATACGCGATGTCGCCGTAGTTGAACTTCGGCCAACCTTGCGTTCGCCAGTCGTGGCCCGGGTACGAAAGCTCTAACGCGCTGGTATCGACGACAGTCACATGACTGGTCGCTTCTACCTTAGACAATGCATGACCGTAATGGATGACCTCATGGCCCTCCAGCATCAGCATCGTGCAGAGTTTAACAACCTTCTGGGTGAACGCGCAGGATGAATATTCGGGGTCAGTTATCGTGTGAGGCACGGCCAGCACATGGAAGCGCATAGGGACATTTTCTCCGGGGACGGACAGCCCTAGCACTAACCCGCGAGAGCGTCAATAACAAAAAGCCAGTCGAATGTGTTGGTCGTTAGGTTGGCAACAGTCCCCACCGAAAGGGCCGAAGTATTCACGGTGTACTCGGAGAACATCTTATCTGTGACGACACCGGCCATAGACGAGCTTTGAATTTCGGTGGCAGTAACGCCATTGATCGTTCCGACCGCCCACGCGACGCTGCCCTCGGATATGGCATACGCGAATGTAAATGTATTCGCGTCCAAGGTGGAGAAGGTATCGGTTGCCTGCGCGGTCACGCTGGCGTTGTTTAGTCCGGCGGACCCCGTAAGCCCGGTGGACAGGTCCCATGGTGCTTGTGCGTTCTCCACGCCAGCGACAGCGATAGCATGGACGGCACTTCCATTGTTGCTGTTAACAAATTCAACGGTTATGGCGTATGCCTGCGCAACTGGAGCCGCTGCCCACCAAATTTCACACCCGAGAAATCCCACGCCGCTCGCGTTGACGCTAAAGGTTCGGGCAAATCTTTTATGCCACGTCAAGCCATGTGTATCGGTGATGGGCGGGCTAACTGCCGGACCAGAGCCGGTTCTAAGATCGGCCCCGATCAGCAAAACGATAATCGTGTTAGCGACTGTTGGGGTGATAGTCACGGAGACAATGTTGCTCGCGATAGAAGTCCCGGCAGCGGAAGTGTTCAACGCCATAGGCAGCGCACTATACCGACCCGGTTGGCCCTCCGCAATCATCGAGCTTTGAGCAGTTGTCATCTTACGTCAGTCCAACACCCGAGATGATCCATTCGGTCGATGTAACTTTAAGCGCTGTCGCGATCCCATTAGAGGCCAGCGACCGGCTTCCTGTGGTGGACGCGGTGCCAGCGAAGTACATCGTGTCGGCAGTAATCGCGATTGTCAAGACGGCTGCGGTCGAGCTGTGTTGGTTGACAAACGTGATCGTCGTTCCGACCGGATACGCGACATTCGCGTTGCTATCGATTGTGAACGTTCGCGCGGTGTTATCGGCGGTAGGGTGCAGGACTATATTGTTGGCGTCAGCGAGGACAGTCGTATACGCCGTGCTCTGCGAATTCTCAGACATAGACGATGGGCCGGTCGCGCCAGTCGCGCCGACGCCACCCGCCGCGAGCAGAGACGCGGTGAGGTAGACAAATTCGTTAGAGGCCGCGCTCGCTTTACCCGCTACTACCGCACCGGTAGTCTGGACCCAGACCTCGATATAGTCTGTCGAACCGTTCAACGAGACGGTGATCGTGCCGCTCATTTGACACGGCTCGGCAGTCGTAAGGTTCGTCCACTGATCGAGACACGCGAAAGCAGCGCCGTTCTTATAGATGAACAAGTCGAGAGTTACAGGCAGCGTCCCTGTCGGCGCGGCGAAGAACATGCCTGCCGAAATCACGTAGTTGCCCGAGGTCGTAGGCTGGTAGCGATAGTTCGTGATGCCGTCATACACGCCGTAAACGTCGCTGACCTTGGTGGCCATGATCGCTTTGACAGTGGTGGCCCCGGCGAGCGTTTGCGTTGTCGTCGAACCGACGTTGACAAACATGTTGTTCGACTGCGCGTAGGTCGGACCCGTCGCGCCGGTCGCACCGGTCGCGCCGATAGCGGACGCTGGCATCAGCGCCGCTGTAAAGCTCATGACGGTCGCGTTAGCAGCGACGCCGTAAGTGAAAGCGTCCACCGAAGATAGAGCCCGGATGTCGATATAGTCCGTCGTCCCATTCATCGGGACGATGCACGAACCATTGAGCATTTCGGTGGTAGCCGCTGCAAGATACCGCCCATCAAGCTGAGCGAACTCGGCCCCATTCAGATAGACGTAGAGCTTGAGAATGGTCGCGGTCGCAGAGGCAGTCGTGACATCGATTGAAACGTTGACCAGATAGTCACCGCCGACTTGTGGGTTGTATTGATTGGTCGATACAGAGAACGCGCTGGCCGCATCACTTATCTTAGTTGGGAACGCGATAACGGTGGGCGTAGTGGACGCCGCGATGCTCCCCGAAACCGTGGTCGATCCGACTTGGATATAGCTGTTGGCTTGAACAGTCGGCACGCCATTGACGCCGGTCGCGCCTGTTGCGCCGGTCGCGCCGGTCGCACCTGTCGGTCCGATTGCAGACGCTGGCATCAACGCCGCTGTCAACACTGTATCGAGCGCGCTGGCCGCACCGATGTTCAACGCCGCCGAACCATTTTGCGTGACCCAAATCTCGATGTAGTCTGTGCTCCCGTTCATCGAAACGATTTGGCTGCCAGTGAGACCGACAGCACCAACAGTCGTCAAGATGACGTAGTCCATAAGATTTAGCAGCGTACCGTTTTTGTAGATATACATGGCCGCCGCCACGTTGCCTGCCGGGAGAGCAAACCGAAGGGCTGCGGTGATCAAGTAATCTCCAGCGACTTGCGGAGTGTAACGGTTGTTCGTGACGTTATCCCACGCGCTATACGCGTCGCTGACCTCATACCCCATCACAACTTTGGTGAGCGTGTTAGTCCCCGGAATGGACTGCGTACCCGTTGCGCCTACGTAAATGAAACTGTTGGACTGAGCAGTCGGCACGCCACTGACGCCGGTCGCGCCGGTCGCACCAGTCGCGCCGATCTCGCCCACGCTTGGCATCAACGAAGCCGTCATCCATGTGCGACCGGGGCTCGTATCGCCCGTCTGACCAATAGCCTGAGCCGCGAACGTGCTCTGTACCCAAATCTCGATGTAGTCGGTCGAGCCGTTCATCGGGATGATCATATTATACCCGCCGTCCACCCCGCTGCCGGGAGCACTGGGTACAACGATTTGGTTTGCCAAATTATATTGAACACCGTTCTTGTAAATCCAAACGGTGTACGTTACCGCCCCCGTTGGGCCGCTGGCGAAGAACACGTTTCCATTTATAAGGTAGTTGCCTGCGACTTGCGGACTGTAGCGATAGTTAGTGACCGCATCCCATGCGCTTTGTGCGTCGCTGATCTCAGTCGTCATCGCCACTTTGTAAAGGGCGCTCGCCGTCGTCAATGTTTGAACGCCGGTCGCGCCGACGTAGATGAAGCTCTGGAGCGCGCCCGTACCGGTGCCGCCCGTGCCGCCGGTCGCGCCCGTTGCTCCGGTTGGTCCTGTTGCTCCAGCGGCTCCAGTGCCGCCTGTGCCGCCCGTTGCGCCCGTCGCGCCTGTTACACCAGCGCCAGTTGCTCCCGTGAGGCCCGTCGCACCGGTTGCGCCAGTGAGGCCCGTCGCGCCAGTGACGCCCGTTGCGCCAGTCACACCCGTTGCACCAGCCGAGCCCGCGCTACCAGCCGCGCCCGTGCCGCCTGTGCCGCCCGTCGCCCCCGTTGCGCCGGTTGCGCCCGTTGCGCCTACTGCGCCATCCGAGCCCGCCGAGCCTTTGGCCGCAAGCTCGGTCCAGTCCGCCGGGTTCGATGCTGGCGTAAGGTTCGTGTTGTCCACGATGCAAAGGTACGTGCTGCCGTTGTACGTGACAACGTCAAGCGTCGCGGCATGATACGCAGTGCTCGCAGACCAAGCACCAAGGAAATTGATCGTGACGCCGCTCGCGCCGGTCGCGCCCGTTGCGCCCACGCCGCCAGCAGAGCCCGCACTTCCTGTGCCGCCGGTCCCACCGGTCGGTCCTGTGGCCCCGGTTGCTCCCGTTGCGCCGGTCGGCCCGGTCGCGCCGGTCACCCCGGCTCCGGTCGCCCCGGTCAAGCCGGTTGCCCCGGTCGCTCCAGTGACGCCCGTTGCCCCGGTCGCACCTGTATCGCCCACAATCGCCGCGCCTGTGCCGCCCGTGCCGCCCGTGCCGCCGCTGGACCCGGTTGCGCCAGTCGCACCCATGACCCCGTCAACGCCGCTGGCCCCGGTTGCGCCCACTGGACCTGTCGCACCTGTCGCGCCAACGCCGCCAGCTCCGGCCAGCTCCGACCAGTCGGCCGGGTTCGATGGCGGAAGATCGGTCGCGCCGTTCGCCCGGCAAACGTATGAGCTATTGTTCGGAGCGTAGAAGACAGCGTCGTCAACCTCGTATGCGGGGGACGGTGTATCGGTGAAAGCACCACGCCAGTTGAGGCCTTGTGCCCCTGCGGTCCCGCTCGCGCCGCTTGCCCCGGTCGCGCCGGTCGCGCCAGTCGCGCCGGTCGCGCCTACGGGTCCGCTCGCTCCGCCGGGTGATCCGTCAGTGCCTGCTGCTCCCGTGCCGCCGGTCCCGCCTGTGCCGCCACTCGCGCCGGTCGCGCCGGTCGCTCCGATATCGCCTTGTGGTCCTGTGGCTCCGGTTGCGCCCGGCGGTCCGCCGGATGGTCCAGTTGCGCCCGTTGCGCCAACAGCGCCCGGTGCTCCGCTCGCGCCATCGCCTCCGCCTCCGCCGCCGCGCTGAATTATGACTGATACATCAGGCCGCTCGTCAATGAGAGTTTTCTTCGCACCGCCGACTGTGGTGCCCGCCATGCGCGCGAACACGTTAGCCATTGTCTCGCCGTGCTGCGAGATGAATTTGCCTTGGTTCGTTACATTCCAGTTTGCCGCTTCCCACGGATTGTCAGCTTCGAAGTCGCCGCCAGCACGCAGAAAAAGAGCGCCGCGCTTTTGAAACAAAGCCTCGGCACCCTTGGGAATTTCTTCGCGGGTCGAATACGCGTGCTTGAGCAACATGGCTGATTATCCCGGTAGGAGAAAATGCGCGCCGCTCGTGAGCGACGCGCTATCGTGTAGAGGGGGATTAGGCAGCCTTGGCCTTGGTGTCGCCGATCTTCGCGCCGACGAGCGCAGCGACTTCCGCCGCCTTGTCCATGCCGAGCTTCTTGATCAGCTCGCCCTGCTTGGTCATGTTCCAACCTTCCTTGGACCACGGGTTGTTCGCTCCGGCGTAAGTGCCGCCGCGCGATCCCGAAGAACCGGAAGAGCCGCCGCCCACGGACGCGGGCCACCAATGCGGTGACTTGTCGATCTCGTCCTTGAGCCATTCCTGCGGGGTCAGCCCGGGCGTGACGCCCATGCCGTCCTTGGTGATGACGCGACCGTCGTCGGTCAATTCGAACAAGCGTGAGCCGCGCATGACAACGTCAGACACGGCAGGAGCCAGAACCTTCGCCTGTACGGCGGCGTCGCGGATGGTCCGCTCGACCTGACCGGTGGTGATGGTGCGTTGAAGCTCCGCCGTCTCGGTCTCCTTGGCAGCGACCTTTGCCTTCTCGGCATCGAGCTGCTTCTGGAGCGAGGCCTTGTCGCGTTCGACGGGGGCGACGAACTGCTTGACGCGAGCCTGAATGATCGGCTCCAGCTTGGCTTCGTCGAACGTGCCGTCTTTCTTCACGGCTTCCAACTGGGCCTTGGTTTCTTCCAGAGTGGTCACCAGCGTGTGGTGCTCTTCCGGATCGATACCGTCGAAGGTCGTGAGCTTGTCTTTCACGATCTTGTGGTCGTTGCGTTCCTTGCGGAGCGCCTCGGTCACCTTGTCAACGTCCGCTTGGGTCTTCACGCCCTGCACGCCAGTCAACAGCCACTTGCCGTCTTTCTCCGTGTAGAGACTTTCAAACCCTTCCGGGATGTCTTCCTTGGCGTCGTAAAATGTTTTCAACATAGAGGTCGCCTTTCGTTTTCACACGCTAGACATCTAGCTTGCGCCCGGCCATCCGGGTTTTTCTCTTATGCAACAATCCATGCCCGAGGCGATAGATATGCTGTCGTGTCGTCTCTGTAACGCCGTTGACGCCATTGACACGACGAGTGCCGACGACGCGATGGGCGATATCAGTGTTGCTCTCACCCGAGGTAAGCCCAACACTAATTGCTGTTGCGATGCGTTGCGCATCCATGCTGGCAATTGATCGCGCCCATGTCGCGAGTTCATGCCCGTGAATTTTCAACTTCCTCGGCGCGCGGCGGTGGCGATCCCACGCCGTGGCCTCGTGCTCGTGGTGTCCCTCGTCCTCGGACGGCAACGGGAGCGTCGTGCTCATGTGCGTCCGTCCTCATGCGTCCAGTCTGGCATCAGTCCAATCTTTTGCGGAGCGAATACCGTGTGCTCCGCGTCAGCCGTTCGGTTGGTCGCGCCATGTGGGCCGTAGTTGACCCAAGAGTTCTGGCCGCGTGTCTCATTCGTCATAGCCGGTCGAGCGAGGTCCGAATACATCGCGGCGTGTGAGCGCCAAGCGTTTTCTTCTCCCTCAGCCCTGAAACCATTTCCTTCCTTCATGTGGCCCATCATGTCGTGGACAATCCGGAACACATCGTTCGCTACCACTGCGCGCCCGTCGATCACTTCGCCGGTCGGCTTGAGCAGCGGGTTGTCTTTGCTCGTGTCACTGCCTCCGCCCGTGCCGTAACCGAGATCGGTGGGAAACCCCCACCAGTGATTATTCTGGCTCACGTCCATCGCCGCGAGACGCGGGCTGAGAGCGTAGGGGTCTTTTTGCCCCGGCTTAACCCACTCGACTTTCAAGCCGGTCGCCTTGATCGCATCCCATTGCGCGAGGGTCTCCTTCACCATCGCGTCGTAGCTGGCCTTGACCTTCGGGTCGGTCGGATCGTTCTTCTCTTGCTCGTAAGCGTCAGCGATCTTTGCCGCGCGATCCTTGTCCAGCTTAGCGTATGTCGTCGGCGGGCTATATGGAAGCCCCGCGTTCGTCATGTAATTCTGCGCCGCGTCTTTCAGGCGGCCGATTGGACCGGGCACATAGAACTGCCCGGCCAGCTCGATAGGTTTCTGCGGCAGGCCCGTCAGCGGTGCGTGACCGTTGGCGACTATCACTGCTTGCGCTGCCGCAGCCTCCGGGCTCTCGCTACCAGCGTGAGCAGCCGGGTTTATAGGTCGTTCGGTCGGCAGCGCACTTGCACTAGGTTGCTGTTGCGCGGTCGCACTAGTTTGCTGCTTGCCCTTCAAGGCTACATCGGACGTTCCGAATTCGCCGTGGTTGTTTCGGGCTTCTGAGTTATCAAAGGTCACTGGGCAATCTATCCCTGAGATGGCGGAACGCCCGCTTGATGTATTGGGTCCTGAGAGCAACGATCTTGTCGGTCAGCGTCTTCGCGGCGAGCATCGCCTCGGACGCCTTCATTCGGTTGATGCCCGCGACATCCATGAGATCGCTCTCGATCATGTCGCGGATTTGAGGCTCGCTCTCGTCGAGATGGTTGATCGCCTCGAAGAAAGTCCGGATGATGTGTTGCGTGCTGCGCGGGTCCACGACGACGGTGTCGTGGATCGCTTTAGTCAGCTCGGCGACCGCGTCCTTGAGCGGGCCGTCTTTCGACTTGTCGATCAGCTCCGGAAACATCGCCGCGACCTTGTCCGCCGCATCGTCATCAGCAGTCGGGTGATCCGCCGGATCATCCGGGTCAGTAATCCATGGCATGAAGTTGTCGTCGTCGGTCACAGTTTCACACCTTTCTCCGTCGCCAACTTTCCAAGCTCGGTCGCGTAGTCCGTATTGATGCGTTCGGTGTTGCGGCTACCCAGTTTCGAGTAGAGCCGTTTCTCCGGATACCACCATGTCGCCTGCATATCGGCGATTGTCATCGGGTGGCCTGCATCCCTCAATTTCGCTTGCGCCTGATCGAACACATCGCGGATGTGCTGACGCTGGCCTCCGCCCGAAGGCTGATCCTTGATGCCGTCAAGCGCTTCTTCGTATCTCTCCGCCGCGTAGACTAGCTCCGACTTCGTCTGTTTGCCGCTGTCGAAGTCTTCCCGATTATCATAGAAGTTCTTGGTGTGGGCGAGCCGGATTTGCTTGGCTCGTTCAACCATTTCTTCTTGGTTCGCGGGGACTTTCTCTCCCGCTCCCTTGAGCGCAGCTTCGAAACGTTCTTGCGGCTTTGTGACATCAACGCCCCCGGTCAGTGTCCCTGTCAGTCGGCCCCACCCGCGCATCAACCACATATCTGCGGTGAGCGGCTTGAAGTTGCCATTGAGGTTTTGATAGAACCCCTGTCCGATCTTAGCCCCCAAAATCGCAGAGCCGTAAACTTTGGTGCCGGTGTTCTCGCCGGTCACGGTGTATCCCATCTTCTTCAACTCGCCGACCGTGAATTCCTTGTCGAGAAATTTCTGAGTGCCTGCAACCCCCATGGTCGAGATCAGCTTGTTGAGCTTGTCGAAATTGTTGTTCATCATCTTCTGCGCATCGGCCTTCACGTCGGTCGGAAATTTCCCGGTCTTCTCGTATACCTCATACGCTTTATCCGCGAGCCGCGTGTTGCTCGGAACGGTTTCGCCCTGACTGGTGATCGCCATCGCCGCCGTGAAGGCGAACTTCGCCGCCGGATTGTTAGCCATCTCTGGGTGCATCTTCTCCGCGATCCCCATCGCGTCTTTCATCTTGCTCGTATACCAGTTCTCCGCGTTCCTTCCGCTGCGCTTCAACTCGTCTTCGATTTCCGACGAGATCGCCGACGAGATGATGTTGTCTTCCTTTGGGTCCGAACCCTTCTTGCCTTTCGGCGGGTTGATCACGCCAGACTTGACGCCCAACGCTTTGAGCGCCGCCTGACCGCGCGCATTCAACTCTTTCGCAATCGTCGAGTTGTCACGCGACCCGGTCTTGTGCGCTTGCGGCGCGTTCAAGATCGAGTTGACCGTTAGGCCTTCGTAATGGCCAGCTCCCGTAGCTGACCACTTCCCGTGTTCGTCGCGGGCTTCATCCGGGTTGAAGGTCACTTGCCGCCCTTCGTCTTATTGGCCGACGCACCCTTGCCGCCCACCTTCTTCTTCAATGGGACCGGCGAGCCCCGGGTGTGGCCCTTGTTGCGAGCGGTCGGCTTGACCGGCACATTCGAATTAGGCGGGGCGGTCGAACCGGGGCCGCCCGCCGGTTGACCCGGGGGAGTTGCTCCGGGTGGAGTGCCAGCGGCAGGGTCGGATTTCGGCGTAAGCCCGTCATCCAAGAACGTATCATCGACGACTGGCGTGAGTTGGGGACCGACCATAAGTCCGAGCATACTCTGCGCTTCTTCTTCGATCTGATCGTTCTCTTCTTCAAAGTCCATCTCCGTCATGTCGTTCATCTGCATCATACGATGCATCGAACGAAGGGACAAGGGCAGTCCGAGCTGCTTGGCTTGCATGAAGGCGAGCAGCGCAGCGCCAGCGACCGTCTGGTCGGCGAAGTCGGTGGTGGGCTCGACCGAGACTTCGTCCGGGTCTTCGCCAATCCACTCCGCGCAGAAGCGCAGGATTTGTTCAAGGCCTTGGCCGCCGCACTGGGCGACCGAGCTGATCGTTGTGGTGCGCGCCGCGACGCGGATACGCAATGCTTCGCCGCTTTCACCGCGAGCCTGACCAACGTCAAGAAATGCGACGCCGAGCGCCTGAGCTTCATCCTGATCGGCCTTCAACGCTTGACGCATCTCGCCCAAGCCACTGGCTACAGGTCCGATGTATTTCGCGTCGCCGCCAATCCGAAGATCAATCATGCCCTTGTTGCCGACGCGAAGCTGCTCCGGCGCTGCCTCGTCAACGGCACCGCCGATGACGACGAGCGTGGACTGGCCCTGCATATACAGCGTCTGCCGGTAGTCGGCCTCCGCTCGATAGATCACGAGCGAGAGGTTCGACAAACCGAGCAAGGGGGACACTTCTGGCTCTGGTACGAGATCGTTGGCACCAATGAAGACGAACGGAATGTCATCGAGGGTCTTGCCAGCGATAGACGGGAAAATGAAGTCTTCGAGAATGGGCATCGAAGTATCGTTGACCTTGACGCACACGGCGAACGGCGATCCCTCCGGCGGACGTTCCCATCCGCTTTCAAGGCTCTCCGGACCGCCGCGCGTGAGGACCCGATACTTCTTCTCGGTCTTCCACGTGAAGCCTTCACGGCGGTAGCCGCTCTCGTCGATCACGACCAGCTCAAGCTGGTTGCGCCCTTCATTGAGGCGGCCCGCGTCCCAGTTGATCACGCGGATAGGATCGTAGAACGAAATGTACGGGAGCGCCTTGTCCGCGTCCACACCTTGCGGCGCATCAGCAAGCAGGCAACAACGTCCGTAAAGAAGTTGTGCGGTGTTGATCCGGCGGAGCAAAAGCTGGAGGCCCTCGCCTTGGATCGTCGCCGCGTCCATCATGCCAGCGAGCCGGGTCGGAAGCTTGATAACGGCGGGCTTGTTGTGCATGATGCCGACCATGGCCTTCACGGCGTCTTTGACAACGTCGTGGAAATAGGCGCGCATGAGATACGCGTCATAGTCGCGCCAGCCCGGAGAGCTTGGGGTGGTAATGCCGTCCTGCACCATGCCCTCGGTCGCGGGCAGATAGTCGAAGCGCTTCGACTTCACCGCACGTTCGCCCGCATACGTGTCCGCGAGCTGTAGCCACTCACTGAGACGTTCGATATATTCGGGGTGCTGATCCGGGAGGGCCATGGGTGTTCCTATCTGGGGGCGATGTGCTCTAGCACGTTATGGTTAACGGCGTCAAGCCCCAACCCTTCCTGTTCTCATTGCTGGTGCGCTATCGAACCGGAGCATGTAGCGCGTCTCGTCTCCGTTATGGTCCTCGCTCTCGTCGTCTACGTCGTCAATTTTAGTTTCATCTCTAGGTAGCACTGGCACGCACCGCAACCATTGTGGACAGTCCGTGGTGACGAACAGCCCGGCCGTTTCACGGAAGCCACCCTCCGGCCGCTTGGTGGCCTTGAGACGTTTTCGAATTTGCTCCCATCCCTGTTCACGCGAGCCGGGTCCCTTGTCGGCGCGCTCCCAGTAGATGCCCTTGAACTTCACGCCGTTGATCGTCAGCGGCCTTTCGAAGTCGTTCGCGATAGAAACATCAGAGCCGTTCGTGTTGTCGTCGAAGATCGAGCTATCAGCCGGTCCCCGGCTGACACGCGTCCATTGTCCTTGCGGATCGCGCAGGCCCCATTTGATCTCGCGCTGAATGATGCCCTTCGAGATGTCAGGGATCAGCATACGCAAACCTTCGTTCGGCTGATTACGCCAGCCATACCACTCATGAATGCGGAAGAGATCGCCTCGCACTGTCGAGCGAATGCGTCCCGGTGTGATGGAGCCGTCTGAGTTTCGTACCTCCGGAAACTTCAAGTCGGTCCCATCACTCCGCGCGTACCATCCGACCGAGAACGGCTTCGAAGAGCCGTGGTCGTAGGCACGATAAATTTTCCAACCCGGCGGTACCGTGAACGGTGGCACCACGATAGCGTCGCGGTATTCGTACCAGATGTCATCGAACATGCCGCCCGCGACGATGTCCCATGAGCCTTCCATCCACGCCGCAAGCTCGGATGCGTTTCGCGCAGCGGCCTTAATGCGCTGCTTGTATTGGGGGTCGGTGTGCAGCAGAAGCACGTTCTCGTCGAGATAGCCATGAATGGCGCGGCGCGGCGGTTCGGGATTGCCGTCTGCGTCCTTGCTATCTACAATGAGCGGACCAACTGTCGGTTTCCGTCCGTCGATTGTCTCACCGTTGATCGGGAGCTGCCATCGTGACTTGACCCAGTTATGCCCCACACCGTATGGGTTAGTTGTTGCGCGCACCTTGCGCGGCATACCTTTCATCGTCGAACGCGAGCACGAGAACATCACCTTGTAGCAGTCCGGTGTCGGCCACGTCGTCAACTCTTCCCAGCCAATCCATGGGTAGGCGTGGCCGTGATAGTCCGAGTATTGCGAAGGCACATTGAAATGCGCGAAGTACAGACGCTCGCCGTCCGGCCATTCCCACATCGTCTTCACTTCGTTGTAGACAGCCTCCGGCCAGATACGCTTGATCCACTTCTTCGACTTCTCGATCACGTCGCGCAACTGAGGATGCGATTGCCGGAAAAGAATTCCTTTCCACTCCGCTCCCCATCCCTTGCCGACTTCCTGACAGAAGTCCATGATCAGCGCGTCAGTCTTGCCCGGGCCGCGTGTCCCCTCGTAGAGAACTTCGACCGTGTTGTCGGCCAGAAAGAACGCCTGCGACCCCGGCTGCGGTGCCCACGCGACGCGCTTCAACCGCTGCGGATCGACAGGGTCGATCACGTAGGGCACGTACTCGTTGCCCTCTTGCTTAAACTTTCTTACGACGCCTGTGAAGCTCATGCTGCGTCTTCCTCGTCTTCCGGTGCGTCCTCGAATGTAACTTCGGGCGCGCCTTCGCGGCGATACTCGGCTTCGATCTCATTGAGCGCTTCTGATGTGACCGCGCGCATCGGGATGACGAGCACGCCACCCTTGACGTTGACATCGATCTGAGCCTTAGCACCGTAGATTTGCGGCTTGCGAGTTTTCAGGATGAACATCGCGAGGTCAGGGTCCATCTTCCAGACGCGCTCAGGCACGGGAGCACCGTACTCGTCGAGCAAATAGTTTGCAGGGTCAGTCAAAGGATCACGATCACCCTCGACAAACATAAGCTGCGCAGCCGCAACTTTATCCCAGTCCATTTGATACTGGACTTTTCCTTGATAGGTCAAAGGCTCCCAAAAACCGGTCGCACGGCGGTGCGTAGCTTCTTCAACTTTTCCGACGCCAACTTCCATTGCGCTCTCCCATGCAAGGTGAAAGCGGACGGTGTTGTCCGGATTGTCGGTTTCGTCGTTCTCGCCCATCTCGATATCGAAACCATCTCCCGGTCGGCCTTCGAGAGATTTCTGGAGCCAGTATTGAAGGGTGCGCATGTTGATGCCAACGCGGCGAGTTGCGTCGGCGGCTACCGGCATTTCTGCGATGTAGCTGAGCAAGCGGTTCAATCGTTCGGGTGTGTTTTTGCGAGGGACCTTGGCCTTGACCGAGTAGCTGGCGGAGCGCGCCAAAAGTTCTTGGGTCGGTCGTCCAGCGGGCTTGCTTCTGGGGATTGCATCCACCAGCGCGTCAATAGGCTCGATCTCGATTGCCTCGGGCTCTGGCCCGAGCAAGTCCAAAATGTCTTCGTCTGTCGTTCCGCTCATGCGGATATCCCCCTTCACATTGCGCTGACACATGTCAACGGGACGCCCCCATGGGCTATCTCTTCTTCACACGCGAACGCCCCCGACCATGCCGGAGGCGCGTGCTTGTGGTCTTTTACGCGCCGAGCTGCGAGCGGATCGTTGCCGCGCGGGCTTGGCTCAACTTGTCATCCGGGAAATTTTCCAGATGCTTTTGTATACCTTCGAGTTGACGCGTGAGACGCTTTTGGATACTCGAAGGGGCACAAGTGTTCGGTGTGATCTTCTTGCCGGTGTTCTTCACGTCACCGCCGGGCGCTGCGTCAGTCATTACAACTTCCCGTCGTCTTTGGTGTTCGGGGTCGGAGCTTTCGATCCGGCAACGAAGGCCATCCCAGCGAGATCGAGACTGCCGACGCCCCGGCCGCAGCCGTTGACGAAAGTGGCGTAGATGACGCGGTCCCCTTTCGGGTGCGGCCATATCCAGATTTCAGTGATGCCTTCGGTTCCGATGACTTTCGCCGGACCGCCATGGGCCGCGACATAGATGTTAGTCCGAGACACGAAATTGTCGACGCCTTGGGCACTCCTGATACCACCGAGTGGTGGAACGGGTATCGATGCCTTGACCTTTTCCACGGACTGGCAGATCGGGGCCGGAGCCGGGAGCTTGTCTGTGTCCGCACCGTCTGTGGCGGCGAGAGCAGTGGATGAAAGAAGCGCAACGAGGGACATCGAGGCGAGAAGTTTCAGCACGGTATTCTCCGGGTTATCGTTGAAAGTCAGTCCGACTTCCGGGACGCGTCACTGCGCGCCGCAGATTGTCGGTGTCGTTCATCTTGTCGGTGGCTTTGTTCGGCGAGTGCATGCCCTTCGACGGCGCGTACCCCTTATCGGAGATCGTGCGCGTCTGCCAGTCACCGCGACCCGCGCGGTAGCTGTCGTTCATGTCGGCCTTCTCGTCACCGATAATTCCGGCGAGGCCCGCGTCCACGGGCAGGAAGCCCGAAGTCGTGTGCTCGCCGGGAAGATCGCTTGAACTTCCTTGGAACCCGTTTTGTCCGTACCCAGAATTATTGGGCTTCGCCTTCGAAGCGAACTCGGGTTCTTTGGAGCCGACGATGTCAGTGGCCATGATAATAGTCCTTACGCGTTAGATCGTGACGCAGTGGATACCGGATTAGCCGGAGATCGGCTTGCCCAGACGACCAGCTTCGTCAAGCACGGCTGCACCGAGATCGTTGTCGACCCCGTTGCCGTTCGCGTCCTTCATGTCCCACGAGGACGCGAGGATACGACCCTGCTTGCGAAGGTTCTTGACCTTGGGCTCCGGATCGAGAGGGTTCTCGCTCGAAGCGTCGGGGCCGTAGTTGTAGCCCTTGGCTGTTTCCTTACCGGCGATTGTCGGGACCGCACCGCGAAGCTTGCTGGCGTCGGTCTGATCCTTCATGCCTTCCTTGGTCGGATAGGAGGTCTGGGTCCGCTTCGCCGCACCGCTGCGCGGGTTCACCGGGGAGCTGGTCTCCGGCGTGCTCATTGCGGGGTCGATGGTCTTGGCGACAACGCCGCTACCTTTTACAGCCATGATGGTGATCCTTTGTTGAGAGGCCCGAATTCTCCCGACACGGTATCAGCGATCCGCGTCCTAGACAACTGGCAACTTGCTCAGTCCATTCCTAGCGGTCCGCCCGGTCCAACAGCACCTGTCGTCGGCGGGCCTCCCGCTCCCGGAGCCGCTCCCGAGCCCGGGCTGCCCGGCAGGACATCCGGGTCCTGCTTAATGCTCGGAGGGGTACTTTTAGGATGGCCCGCAGCCATCGCCGAAGCAACGTCTTCGTCCGATGTGATGGGGCCGTTTGGGTCATCCGTTACACTCCGATTGGGTTGGTCCCATTTGACGTTGGAGTTGGTGGCTTTGTTCGACATGTTAGTCTCCTGTGCCGCCCGTGGCGATGAACTTCTTTCGCGCCACATCCCAGATGCCTTGCTGGTTTTGCGCGCGGCCTGCGCGGATCGCGGTGGTGCGGTCCGGAATATTCTGCGACACATCGAGATGGACCTTCTCGCCGTCGCTCCAGCTCCCGATGTGCATGTCGGGCGCATTGAGTTTGTCCGCGTTCGCACGCGAGAAAGCCGAGATGATCTTCGATCCGTGCGCGCCACCTAGCTCGGCGGCCGAAGGGAACGCGGTGCGCCCTTGCAGTGAGACCATGTAGCCGTTCGTCGGGCTCAGCCCAGTTTGCGGTTTGACGGAAGCTCCCATCGGATTTTTCGTTATGACGCGAAGGGCATTCGGGTGCACTTGCACGACGCCCGGGATTTTTCCAATCCCGGAGCCGTGCGCGTTACTGCCGTGTCCCTTCGCGTCTTTCATTGGTCAGGCCTTTACATCGCTGCGGGCGCGAGTGCGAACGCGCACGCGAGAACCGCGAAGTAGAGCGGGAAGCTTGCGAAGCCCGCACCGAGGACTAGAAAGATAATGCTGAGGATGATCGATACCCAGCATCCAACAAACTTAGCGATTGTCATGTTCATGACGACGTTTCCTTTCGAAGTTGGTCGATTTGCGCTACGGTCTCAATGACCGCATGCATCTCACCATCAACGCGCAGAACGGTTTTAGTTCCCGGATAAAACAGTCCGGGGTGCGCCGGTTCGATAACGCTGATCTTTTCCGGGTCGATTTCGAACTTCGTTCCATCTGGTGCTGTCAGCGTGATAAGCTTCATGCCCCATATCCTTTATCCCATTCCGCCGCGAGCGCGCCCGTATACGGGTTTTCACTCTTCGGTCGTCCGATAGCCTTCGCGTCAGCGCCCTTCTTGAGAGCGATCTCTTCTGGCGTCATAGTTGGCGTCGGCGAGAACCGTGTATGTGGAACGGCTATCGTGACGCCTACCGAGTGACGGGGCTTCGAAAATCTCTGCAAGAACTTAACCACTGGCCATCCCCTTCGGGAAGAACGGATAGACGAACGTGATGGACAGGCCCATCTGTCCGCGCATTTGTCGGTTGCGCGCGAGATCGGTCACACAACCATCGTATAGGATTTGACCGTTAGCGCCGACGATGGTTTGCAGCGTGGCGTCATTGAGGATCAGGTTCAACACAGCGGCGCGAGCTGTATTCAAATCTTCTCCTACGTTTTGGTTCTGCGGTTTCCGCACGTTCAACACGATGTAAATCTCGGGTGTCATCCGCATCAAGACCGGAGACGGTGGTCCTTGTCGGCCGGGACGCGGGGTCGTCGCGGGGTCACGTGTCTCGTCGGCATCGAGCAGCGTGATGCCCGGGACCTTCTCCGCAGGCAGCTCACCACGGTTGTGGACGAACAGCGCAGGCGTGATGGTGACCGGACCGTTCAAGTCGTCGCCCACCAGCGAGACGCTGAAAGTAGAAAACAACTCGACAAGCCGCTCGATGATCTGTGTACGCTGGTCAATCAAAGCTGGCATTGTTAAATCTCGTTGAGGGGTGTCGGCTGATTGCCTTCACTAATTGGTATCGTTGGGTAGCCAGCTCGCTTGGCTGCGAATTGGATGTTGTCACTGAGAACGGGCACTCCGCCATCGTATCCAGCCATGCTGTCATGGATAGGAACAGGTCTAGACTTCGCACCGCTTGCGAGTTGCGCAGCCGCCTCCGTGTTCTCAGTTGTCGTTGCGAAGCTTGCCATATCATTTTCGTTTCATACTCGGATGGATCGGACACTTCTTGGATTTCGGACCGTGGTTCAAAATCTCGGTCGCGATCTTGTCGCTCTCCATGGTCTTCTGTTGCTTGTACGGCGTGGACCGGCCGTTGGGCACGACTACGTCAGCGACTGTTGTGGATACGTTACCCACGGAATTTCACCCCACTGCCGATCTGGCCGTTGCGTGATCGCAAAGCCATGTCCCGACTGCCTTCGTCGTATTCGGACTTGCTGTCGGCGCTGCGCGGGCGGCCGAACGCGTCATAGTCACGCGAGCCGACACGCGGATCATTCGGACCTACGCCCGTCATTGCATCGTGTGTTGGCACCATGGTGGACTTGAGCCCGGACATCAGCGACTGCGCGGCCTCGGCATTCGAGGACGGCTTGTCGAGCGATGAATACCGCGCGAGCCCGGCCTTGGCGGTTGCGTGCGCGTCGGAGAGATCATCGGTGTGGCTGTCGGCGTTCTTCTGGTACTGACCGTTGCGGAAGAACTGCACGACCTTTTCATTCCATTCCGGATTGTTGTAGACTTTAGCCGAGTGCGCGCCGCTGGTGTGCGTCGCGATCAAGCGCATGCCTTTTGCACTCGCCTTCGCGCCGCCCTTACCCGAACTGCCGTGACCTTTTGCGTCTTTCATGAAACCATTCCTTATTCGGTGCGAAGATCATCCGGAGCTTCCACGCCTGCGTAGTTGCTCATTCCGTTGTGGACCGGGACCGGTGCCGACTTCGGCCCGTTGTTGAGCGCTTGCGCTGCGCCCCAGTCTTGGCCGTGGCCACCAGCGGTGACAGCGACGCCGCTACCAGCGCCGCCACTCGCGCGATCAAAATTCGCAGCGCCGGGGCCGACCGTCTTGACGCGACCGGCCGCTACATCGTTCGCGACCGATTGCGTTGCGGAGCCAGCCCAGAACTTTTTGAAGTTGTAGCCACCCTTGGCACCATTCACGCCGCCGACAAGTTTGCCGGTGCCGTTCGATCCGTGACCCCTGCTATCCTTCATGACACACTCCCGTAATCCACGTAATCGTCTGGCGCGAGATCGTAAGCATTGACCGGGCGCACGCCAGCGGCGGTCTGTCTGTTGTTCGGGTTCGTCACCATCGCCGGGTGAACAGGCACGGCGTAACTTTTAGAGCCGGTCACGAGATGCTGCGCGGCGTCTTCGTCTCCGGGATAATTGCGCGGCGTTGCCATTAGCGAACCGTCCCGAACGCCCGCATGTTGCTCACGAGGTTCTTGTTCGCTTCTTGGCCGCCAGTGCGGTTGCCCTTGATCGGCCCGAAACCTTGTGCGCCCTTCGACACGCCAATGCCCGGCTGTCGGTTCTCCGGTGCCGGTGCAGTCGTCGGGTTCGATCCATAGCCAGCCATGCTGTCGTGAACCGGAACGCCGCCCGACTTGACGCTCGACATCAGCGCATTCGCTGCGGCCTGATCGGACGAACTGCCGCGCCCCGGGTATTCGCCGGAGCCTCGAAACGAACCGAACTGTTGCGCTTGGCCGACGAAGAAACGTTTGATCCCGCCGCCGTTTCCGTTACTGCCGTGGCCGAATTGATCCTTAGCCATTGGGGTGCCTCGCTTGATGGAGGTTCGCCGCAACGATATGCGGATCAGTGCGCTTGTCGTACTCGCTCTTGACGGTCGCGGCCTCGGCCGGGCTCAGCGTGCCGGTGCCGATCCCGTCGCCAAATCCCTTGCCCCACATGCCGAGCAAATCGGTGATGTGACCGGTGTACTGGCCAATCGGCTGCGCGCCGTGCCATGCGGCATCGGACATCTTCGAGCCCCAGTTGTCACTGGTGTTCGCTGCCACGCCGGTAGGGTTGACGACTGGTGCTGCCTTGGTGGGGAGATTGGCGACGCCCTGCGCGTGCGCGCCAGCGGCGCGAGCGTCAGCGGATGCCTTGCGTGCTTCATCTGACCACATAGCAAGCTCCCTTTTTATTTCGCCCTCGGATCGTGCGGATCGAGATACGAGTGACCCGCTGCTTTGCCGAGCCGCGACTTGAACGGCGCATTATCGGACTGTGCCGGGGTCATCTTGTTCATGCGGCCGAGCTGTGCAGCGGCGTTGGCCTTCGAAGACGAGCGCGAGCCCATCTTGACGGTGCCGGAGTTGACCGCGTCCGCGAACCGCTTGGCGTTGAAGCCCGGGTTCGTGGTCGCCAGCCGGGCGGCCATGGCGTTGACTTCATCGGGGCTCGCCTTCGACGCACGAAGATTTGCGGCGATGACCTCGAAATGGGCCTTCGTCATTTTCGTGGGGAGGTTGTTGATCGGTCCGGAATGCGAACCGTTGCCGCCGTCAGAGCCGTGGCCCAGTGCGTCCTTCATGGCAGCCTCCCGGAGTTACTTGCAGTTGTGATACTTGCAGTCGGTCTTGCCGAGAACGGCATCGGCCTTGTGCTTGATCTTGGAAGCCTGCTCGGGGGTGAGGTTGCCCTTAGCCAGCTCTTCGCTTTCGCGGGACAGCGCGGCCTTGGCATGGCCCTTGTTCTCGACCGGATACTTCTCGACGCCGTCCACCTTGAGAGCGAACTTCGAGGGCTTGATGTCTTTGCGAGCTTTCGCGGTGAGTTTGGCCATGGGTGATCTCCGGGTTCTGGAATTCAACCCGTAGGATACTCCCGCACCGTGGCCGGAACAACTGGCAATCACCCGCGACCTTACATCAGGTCTTCGACGGTCTCCGTGACTTCAACGTCGGGCTGCTTGAGCGCCGGAGCCGTGTTCATGTTCTTCGACTTCGGCTTTGCGCCCATGGCGAGGATCAGAGCCTTGATCGGGTCCGCGTCCTCAGCGTAGCTCACGCCAAACGTCTTGGCCGGTGCGTAGGTCCCGCGCCATTTCGTACCCGACGAATTCATCGCGAGCGAAATATGCGAGAGGCTGCCCCGGGCGGCGAGCGCGCGGATCAACTCTTCAAGCGTCTGTGTCTGCATCTCGCGCTCCCGGCGGTGCTTGAATTTTCAACTTGGGTGGCTCCGGCGGCAGAACGTTTGCCAGCTTCGGCGACGCGAGACGATGCTTGTCCCACGCAGCCTTGCGCTCTTCCGGGGTGAGCTTCAAAAATCTCGGGATGTCTTCAAGCGGCATTTTTCTTTGCCCTCTCGATGGCCCGGCGCACGGCGAACTCCCGCTGGTTGTTGTGCTTCGTCAACCATTCGGACACGATGCATAGCATCTCGGCCTCGGTGACTTCGAGCACGTAGCCGCTCTCTTCGCCCTTGGGGTCCTTTCCGTGAAACACGAGCCGCGAGTTGATCGGGGGCGGAACGTGGTTTTCCCACGCGACGCCTTCCGGATAGCTCTCGTCGGTGTAGAAGATCGGCTTATCGAGCAGGACCTTCTTCGGCCCGCGTTTCGCTTCCTTGAGTAGCCTCATGGGTGTTGCTCCGGGTGATAGTTCTGCCAACCGGCGGCGTATGCCTCTTGAACGTACCGGTCATAGATCGCGTCGGCCTCGAAGTTGTTGCGCGCGTCGGCGTGGATTTCGGGCCATGTCTTCGGCGTGTCGCCAAGCGTCTGCTCGATCTCGCCCGGGACGAACATGCAAACCTTCACGTATGATGTGAACTGCTGTATCTCGACCGAGCCGATCTCCAGCTCGCCCGTGCGCGTGCGCCGGTAGATCGCAAGCTTGCGGACCGCGTCGCCGGGATACCGGGACACAGTCCACAAACCTTGATGTCCAGACGCTTCGCTCACGGTTATCTCCTGAATTAATCCACGAGTGGATCGCTCCACTCGTGGTCTCGGGGGTTCGGCCAGATGCCTATGCAGCACGAATGCTAGATGGCGTGGTCGCCCCTAGCCGAATTTAGTTGCATCCATCCGGGCGGCTGCGGTGCGCACCCGTGTCGTCGTACAGGACCACGAACCCGCACGTATGCTGATCGCGGTGCGCCTTGTCAACCTCGGCCTGCGTCGGGACGCCGGGGTCTCGCTCGTGACCCTGCTGGCCAAACGTGCCGAGAACGTCGCCCGAGTTGTAGCCGCTGTTGTCGAAGGGCGTCAGCCCTTTGAAGTATTGATGGTTGACGGAAGCACCGCTGCCGTTCCAGTAGTCGAAGTGGCTGCGAGCGTGCGCCTTCTCTGCGCCGCCAACGAAACCGGTTGCGATGCCAAGGGCAGTCAGCGCGGCGTAGGTAACAATTCTCGAAGTCCGGGTCATGTTGTAATCCTCACTGGTGCGGTCCGAGTTTCAATCGGCCGCTGATGGCGCAAATCCTGTCGCTTGTACTGCGCGAGACGTTCGGCAACTGCCTGTCGTCTACAGACGACAACGTTCTTCCAGACTTTCCCAACGCGCACGCCGCTCTCCGACTTGCCTCTGAGGGCGACGCACTCTTGAACTTTGAATTTCTGTTTCATGATCTGTTTCTAGCTCAGCTCTTTGGAGAATGCAAGCACTCCCCGAATTCTTAGTTAATTTCCGGTTACCGCCTGCCGGATAACTTCCTCGACCTTGTGGCTCCAGCACTTGCGGAGCTTGCCGTTGCGGTGCCGGGCGATGATCGCATCAGCTCCGTCGCGGACCGCCTGCGCGCGTTCTTCGAGGCGCAGGCCTTTGATGTAGCCGTTCCACCGGAACGCTTTCGCATGCTCGTCATGCTGCGGCTCGATGATCCATTCGGTGACGTACACGTTACGCTCCCAGTCCTAAGCCGCGACCGCTGTAATCGAGTGCGATCCAATCGGTGATGACGGCGAAAAGTTCCTTACGATCCTCGGCGGCCAGCTTGAGATAGTCGGCGAGGCCCCGGGTATTGCGGACCAAGTCGGTCGCGCTACCGACGAACGCGCTATTCCGCGCGACGCCGATCTTGTCCACGAAATTCGCCTGCACATAACCATCGCTGGTGATGATCGCCTTCGAAGTAAAGCACGGAGCTTTGATCTTCTTGTTGAAGGCGGAGCTAAGGACGGCTCCGAACTGGCTGCCTTTGGTGGCGGCGAGGGCTTTGGTTTTCCACGACATCTTGTGCTCACTTGGTTTCGAGTAACTTGGTATCGGTCCCGCGTCCTACTGGCCGTAACTGTTTTCGTTGGCGTCCGATGATTTGTTCTAGCTCGATCTCGCAGGGGACGCAAGCGCTCCCTGCGAGGATGGTTAACACTTAGTAAAAGCTGACCCGGGTCTGGTCGTTGTACGTCGGCGTGTTCGTTTCGTCGAATGTGATACCGAACGATTTGCCAGCGGTCTCGCCTTTGGTCAGATACCGAAAGCCTTTGTAGTTGCCAGTCTTCATCAAGAGGTCCTCGACGAACGTCTGGGTCGCGGCGCGACCGGTCTTGTACTCGTCGGCGCTATCGCGGAAAACCTTGTTGGCTTGATCCTTGATCGCTTCGACCTCGATAGTCTTGCGCTTAGACATTTGGGTTGCTCCGTTGTTTGGGTGTCCCTCAATAAGCACGCCAGCGCGTAGGGTGCAAGTCCGGTCTGCGGACATGGTTAATAGTTCGTATACGACGCGTTTACGATCCATTAACCATTCCCAGAGGTCGCGCTTGCAGGCCCGCTCGTACCGTGTATGTTGAGGACATCGAAACGACGAACCCCGGAGCCCGCTATGTTAAACGTACACATCGAACGGACCATCTACGGCGTGATCAAGTCCGCCAAGGTAATCGACTTCGATAGCGCCGACAAGTGGATGGAGAACCGCAACGACTGGAAGTCCTTCGACGCTGCTGCGGCAGTTGCCAAGGCTCTTGGTGAAAACTTCATCGCCACGGATGCTGGCCCGAACGTTTCGCCCCGCTATGACGTAACCCAGTTGCCCAAGGTAGGAGACAAAGTCAGCGGCGCGTTCAACGGTGACAGTTACCCGGAAGGCAAGGTCGTATCGATCAGCAAGTCGCTGCGCCTGATCACAACGGACACTGGCAAGAAGTTCTACCGCATTCGCAAAAGCGGTAGCTGGAGAGCGAACGGAACTTGGTTCCTCCGCGCCGGTCACGTCTACGAACAGAACCCGAGTTTTTAACCCGGTCTTAACCACCTTCCCCGGATCAACTTGCAAAGGTTGATCCGGGGTGTAAGGTGAGACATCGAAACCGGAGCAACGAGCAAATGACCATCGTAACTCAACTCAGCGACAACGAACTGCAAACTCTGATCAAGACCATGGGCAAAGGCACCAAGCTTCGCGCTCTTGCCTTACAGGAAGCCGGTCGCCGCGTCTATGTCGAATACACTCGGACCTACGGATGGCCGGGGTCCACGCAGGAGAAACTATCGTGAAATTTGAAGCTCTCAAAATCGAAGACCTCTTCACCGCAGATCGCGACGCGGGCCGGTTGGCCCGCAAGGTCTCCTACATCGTCGCGTGCGAAGCGAGTGACGGATCATGGTGCGAATTCGACGCGGATAGCGTCGCGCATGCCAAGGTCCTCGCCGACAACGCCGTGGACAAGCTCGGTGCAAGAGGCTGCTCAGTCTGGCGCGTGAGTATGGCGGATGGTGTCTGCCACACGTCCGGAGCTTTCCCGATCTATACCTCGTACTGGCAACCCAACGAAGAACTGGAGAAGCGCTATGGCTAAAATCACGTACAGAGATTGCCCGGTCAACAATACGGGCAAGCAGGAAAAAGTTTACCTTGGTGGCAAGCTCGTTGGCTACATCTATTGCCAACTCAGGGCCGACACCGCAGAGTATTTCTACGAACCCCTTGGCAGCAAATTACACGGTGCCATTCTGCCAAGCCTGCGCGCAGTGCACCGCTCACTGGAGAGCTGATCGTGAAGAAAAGTAGAACCGCACCATGGCACGGCGAGGCTCGCAAGAGCCATCTCGGCCAGAAGTTTCGCAAGCGCAACCTTGAACGCTTCAAGGTGATACGCTCCATCAACGAACGCCGCGACCGCCGCGAACAGCGCGCGCAGCAATACGGAGGATACGACGATGTCTCTCACGTGGATTAGAACTCAGGATGGCAATCACAACGGTCGCCCGGTCTACGACTATGACGCAATCGGCGTGGACAGTGTCAAGTATTCTATCACATGGGCCTATGACCATGGTGGCACATTCGGATACACCGCCCGTGACCCGGATGGAAAACAACTTCACCCGGGGTACATCATCTGCTGGAGCGGGTCGCTCAAGCGGTGCAAGGACGCCTGCGAGAAGATTGAGGCCACACGCAAGTCTACGCCCGATGTATGAGGACATCGTGTTGGAGCTGGCACGTATCGAGCGCCGCGCTTACGAGCGCGTGCGCGAGCGCGCCGCCGAGCAACAGCTCGGCGAGGCGTGGCTAGGGCTTGCTCCCGGTAACGAAGACGCGGTGCTGCCCCATCACGTTGTCCCCAGTGATCTCCCGCAGCTCGTGTAGCTCTACGAGGCGGTCGAGCGCCGCCATGCAAAACCAACTATCTCCGAACATGACCTTGTCCGCGCGCACCGCACCGGCTTTCCGGATCAGCTCTTTCGCGCCGTCCCGGATCGTGAGGAAGTCAACTTGACCTTGCTCCGTGAAGAGCGCGGGCTTTTCTCGTGCGTAATCGTAGGCCATTTTATTGCATCATCCATCTAAGTATAGCGGCCCGGTCACGCCGGTTAAGCACGCGTCGGGGCCGCACCATCTTTCGTTCTGGACAGCACGAGAGTGCTTTAGGGTGACGCGCCTTGATCTCTTTGATCGTGAGCGTCGTACCGCAACCTTTGCATCTCGCGCGCACCATCACTTGTCCCCTGTCACCGCAACCGTCTTGCTCTTGTTAGGGTGCCAATTGGCCGCGAGCATCTCGCCCTCGATATCTTGAACGCGCTCGCCGCCGCGCTTCTTGCCAGCGTAGGGATACGTCTTGCCCCGGGGCACGCCCGTGTAGACGCGGCCGATGTGAATGGCCTTGGTCTTCTCGTCCTTGGAGGGCTTCTGATCGCCCTCCGCGCGGAAGCCTTTGGTCTTCACGCCGAACCCGTTCTCGACCACGACAACTTTCGAATTGGCGTAGAGCTTCTGCGGGCGCGTGTTGAGTTTCTTGCGGCGTGTCTTCGGCATTAGAGGCTCCGTACTGCTGTCTCGTAAAGATCATCCCCAACGGTACTGTAGTTGAGACCGTCAGGGCATTGCTTGTCGAACCGTTGCGCGAGCATATCGAGCGCGTTGCCGGTCGTGGTGTGCGTCTCGCCGCGATAGCCGAGGCCCAGCGTATGGACCTCGAAGCGAGCGCGAAGCTCTTCGATCAGCTCGCCGGTTGTCGCGAGCCCGAGGTTTGCGGTGAGGCTCACGACTGCAACCCTCCGCCGCCTTCGTTTTCTTTCTGGAGCTTGACAAATTCGACATTCCAGTCGATGGCGGGCTTCGCGATCTCTTCCGCGTAGTCGCTGAGCCAAGGGCCGATATCGTTCTGGAGCGCGATGTAGTGCTTCTGCTGCGCTACCGGCTCATTCGGTGAAAAGGCTGTCCGGATCACGAGGTTCAACCCTCGCAGGATCAGTTGTTCGGCTGTCGATGCCATGGTCTGGTTTCCTTTGTTGGATGGTGCAATAGATCGCCCCGGGTTTGGGGTAGCCGACGCGGGCGTAAGTGATCTCTACTAGGTCCGCGTCGACTATCAGGTCAAGCAGTTTCTTTCGTTCGTCTGCTTCGAGGCACCGCATTAGATAGTCGAAGTCCCCGGATCGAAGCTGACCGCCGAGCCGCTGTCAAAGCTCGGCGACGACGTGTCTGGGGTGTAACTCGACGACGTGTCTGGCGTGTAGCTCGAAGACGTGTCCGGGGCCGGGGCCGGGTCGCTACCACGGTCCGCTTCGACCGCTCCGGCTACGCCCATGCTGAGCGGGGCAGCCGCAAGCGCCTGTGCGCCCGCCGAAGTCCAGTCCCCAGATGCCCCAGCTCCGGGAAACTCGCCTCCGTGGCCGTTATACGGGGCGTCAGGGGTGATCGTGACGCCCGTTTCGACCGCAGTTGTCGGGCTGGTGTGGCTATGATCCCAAAGGCATTCGTACATGATCAGATACGCAAGCCAATCGTCGCTGGTCTTCGGGGTCTGGACGTTGTTGCGATCCCACGGGTGAGAGATCGCATTGGCGAGGCCGGTCCGGTTGAGAGGCAGCGCGCCGCGCAGCTTGCGCTTGACGTTGACCTCTTCGAGCTGGCGCGCGGTCAGAAAGATCGACTTTTTCCGATCATGAACGACTACGCCGCGCTTGCCGAAAGCCGGTTTGGCCTTCGCCGGGTATCCGGTTTCGCCGTATGGCGCGGCGAGTATCGGATTTTTGGCGATCTTGCGGACCTCTTCGATCTGTGCGTCGAAATGGCCAAACTCGCACGATGTTGCGAGACGATCTTTCTTGCGGGCGAGCGCGAGCTTCCCGATGATGTAGGGTACGACCGCAGCGAAGATCGCGGCGATGATGCACCAAGCTGTGAGGGCGTAGGGGGTCATTTTACTTTTTCCTTTTTCTCTTCGGGGGGCATGTCCACGACATTCCATGCGACGGACGCACGGTGCTCGCTCTTGAAAAAGAGCTGGTGAGCATCTTCGCCCTTCGGATTGATGTAGCGGAAGATGCCAAGTCGATCTAATTTCGACTTGGCGAGGTTGTCTTTGGTGTCGTCAGGGACGAATTCGACCTTCCAACCCGGCTTCATGGTGCCGCCGTCGTCGCGAATGGTCGCCCCAAGGCGACAAACATGCAGCGCTTGGCTCAAATCCATTGTCCTATCTCCAACCTTGTGTCGCGAATACCGGTTCGATGTCGATCTCTCGCGCGGCGTGCTCGCGCCGGATCGCGTCGATCTTTTCCCGAGAGGACGGCGGCTTCTCGTAGACCTCGGCCCAGTAGCCGGGCGCGACCACGCGCACCGCCGGGTTGAACTGCTCACTGCCGCGTTTTTCGGTGCGGAAGATCAGCGCGCCCTCGACAACGCGATAATAATCGGCCTCGACCTCACGAATATCTCCGACGCTCAGCGTGATATGGCTGTCCGAATTGTCAACTCGGGTGGTCGCGGAGACGTAGCAGAACGTTTTCATCGAGTTTTCCGTTCGAATGCTTCGATCATTTCGGCAGCGCCGATCAGGATCGTGTCGTGTTTTTGCGCCTTCGCGTTATCGCTGCCGCCCAGAGCGCGCAGCAACTTCGAAAGCGTCTGAGGCTTGTTGCCGTAACACTCGCGAATGACTTCGTCAAGAATGCTCACGCGTGATCGCTCCACATCTTGAACAGGATCACCCCCATGACGATCAGTCCTACGATGGCGACAAAGTAGCCGATGACTACGTCCATTTTTCAATCTCGCTTCGTTGCGTCGAGAGCTTCCGTCAACTCTTGCTCGGTCATCTGCTTGTCTCGCGCCAGCGTCGTGTTGTCAACTAGCTCGGCAGATTTATTTTCGATGATGGCCGCGTATTGCGCTGCCTTGCGCGCCGACCATCCGGCGACGAACGCCATCTCGGCCACCAGCTTGTCGCGCTCGGTGCCGTTGCCGTAGATGCGCTCAACCCATTCCTTGCACGACGCGTCGCGCTCAGCGTAGACCTTGGGCTCGTCCGGCCGCTGGCCGACCGGGACTTCCCACGTGCGCGGTGCTTGGTGGATCACGCAGTTGCAGCGTGGAAACAAACACGGGCTCGCAGCCTTCGGGCATTCGTGCGCGGGCTTTGCATCCGCGACCGGGACTTGGTAGGGACGCTCTTGTCTGGATGTGCTCATTTGTATTTGACCTCACGGTCTGTGCGGCTGATGTCGCCGACCCTATAGTGATGCTCTTCGAGGGTATCGATCTTCATGCAATCGCAGTGGGGGTGGTGACATGGCGTCGGCCCGTCGCGCCGTAGGTTCTTGCACTTCGACTTGTCCGGCGGAGTGGTGAAGACGATGTCCGCCTCGCCACCAAACGAATGGCGGTGCGGCGTGTCGTTTGTAAGAAATACGCGACGAATTCCTGACATGTATTCGCGCTCAGGTATCCAACGCGCGTACTCCCAGCCGCCGAAACCATTATCGACCCAGCGGAAGTGAACCCATTCCCACCAGACCGTGCCGCCCGGGACTGTCTTGGGCGTCCACGCGAAACAGATGCCTTCGGTTCGTTTGTTTCGAAAGAACACGTCAACCTCCTAGCAAGTATTTGAATAGCGCGATCATGCTGATCCCGCTGATCGCGATGGCCACGACGCGGAAATAATCCCAGCGCGCAGCTCTGGCAGCTTCTCTCATTGCTTCCTCGTCTATGGGACTTCGGGGTGGTCGTCGCGGCATTTGATATCCCTCGCCATCACTCGCGCCCAGCTACAGACGCCGACGCGTTGCATGATCCTATCGTGCTCACTCACGCGGATGTCGCCCTCATGGTGCGCCAGCGCGATGCCATCGACGTGGCCATAGTGGTAGCCAAGGCAAAAGCTGATCAGGGACATCGTCCCTGCAACAACCGAAATGGTCCACCACGGTGTACGTATCATTTGGGCGGCTCGATCTCGGCCGCTGTCTTCGGCAGTGCAGGAGCTTGAGCCTTGAACGTGCTCTCCGCGACTTCGAGCAGCCGCATTACGTCGTCCTTGTCAATCGGGACGATGCCTTTCGGCCAGCGGGAGAAGTGCGCTCGCAGCCGACCGCAAAACGCGGGCAGCGCGTTGATTTCTGGCGGAGCGGGATTGTGTTGAACGTTCATAGGGCCACCTGTTTTATTGTTGAAACTGGATACCATCGACGCGGAAGCTTCACGTAGCCTTCCGAACCATCGTTAGGCGCACCGTGATCTTCGTGATCGATGGTGAAGCACAGCCCGTGATGCTCGTCAAGCTTCAATTCGTAAACTTCGCCAGCCTCGCCGTTGAATGTCGCGATCACTTTGCCCACGAGATCGCGCTCGGCCACATGAAGCCATTCTATGATCTTCGTCGCCGCGCGTTCGTAAACGTGACCACTCACTTCTTGGCCCTCGCATTCTTGACGTGACGGACCGCTTCATCGATCTCGCGCCGGGCATCCTGTTTCAAAATCTCCGCGTGACCGAAGTAGCTGCCCCAGTTGTCGATCAGCCGCTTGCTTTCCGCCGCGACTTCGTCAGCGACCACCATCTGACGCTCGGCGATGCGTTCTTCAATCGGCTCCCAGTGCTGGGGCAGCGCGACATAGATCGTCCCCTGTATTCCTTCGTCGTGATATACGTCGGGCTCTATCTTCTTGAATTCGATCATGCCGTCTTCGAGCAGCTTCTCGGCGATCATGCGGCCCATGAGCTTCACGGCGTTCTCTCGCCACCAAACTTTCTGCTTCTCTGGCATCGCGCCGTCCATCCATGACATGAGCTTTACAGCCTCGAACCGCTCAGTCTTGATCTTCTTGACGCACTCCGGGCAGTCGTACTCACGCGAGGTTTCTTCGATGGTCGGCATCATGTCTGACGACGGTTGCACAACGCTGACGACGCGCATCAACGGAAGACGAATGCGTCGTCTATCGGAGCAAACAGGACAGGGCGCTATCTCTGACATCTCTTCCTCATGACTTCCTTCGCGCGCAGCCGGGCGCGCAGCTTCTTGATCTCGGTCGTGGCTTCGAGCATCATTGGCCAGCTCGTGCCGATGTAATTTCCTTGCTCGTCGCGCGCCGGGCCACCGCGTATCGCGATGAAGTATTCAATGCGACCGACGACATCAGTGAGCTTCTTATCTAAGTCGCCGACCATTTTCTAAATTTCGTCCTCGTGACTTTCGCGCCAATACCAGTCGAAGTATAGCACCGTCGCAACGAACGCAGCGCCTGCGAGCAGCGCGACGAAAGGCTGTCCGGTGAAGATCAGAGACAGGATGCCCCAGCCGAATTTCCACACGGCGAACACCATGAAGCCATCTGCCGCACCACGCGCTATGTCAAACTTGGTCACGGGTAAAAGTCCTCGTTGTGGAAACGACTGTCGATGTCCACGCGGCTCCCGGCGACGAAGCATAGGACGAAGAAGCCGATGAACGACGCGAGGAAAATTCCGAGGCTTGTCCAGCCGCCAGCGACGAAGAAGTAGATCGCGCTGAAAAGCATCGTGGCCATCAAAGCGTTTGCAGTCGTCTGCTCGCGCTGTATCTGGCGACGCCGCCGCGCAGTCTTCTCGTTCGGAAACATGTTGGTCTTGATTGGCTTCTCCGGCGCGCCGGGCACGAGGCCTTTGCCTTCGGCTTTGATCTCCGCCTCGCGGAGTTTCAGGTTGCGTTCGATATCGAGGTCAAGTGCTTCATGCGGTGACATCATCGCTCCCTGAATTGGTCGAGCACGTCAACTTCGCGCCGACGATAAACGATCTGTTGCGGCGCGGGTTTGCATACCCACGCGAACAAACGAAAGATGATCCAGAATGGAAGCATGTTGATCACGGTATAGCCGTCGAGGATCAGGCAGCCCATCGCGGTGTCGGAAGTTGCAGAGAGCACGGCGCACAATGCACCGCCTCCGGTGAGAATGATAATCAACCATCCTGTGAGGGATGCGCAGCGTCGCCATACTCGATACACGATTTGATCTCCGTTACATGAGGTCGTCTAGCGCTTGCTCATACGGGCTCGGCTCGGGGCTGTCAACAACTTCCTCGGGGCTTTCGGGAACGTGGTTAACGAGCTGTTCGTCGGGCTCGTACTGCGGAGTGAACCCCGTAGGGTTTGCCCTCACGAACTTCAACGCCTCGCGCTGCTCGGTCGCAAGCCTGCGCCCGCAGTGAACGCAGCCACCGCCTTTGACATAGCGCTCGCGATAGCCACACGTGTGCACCGCGCCGTCGTAAGTCTTGAACCCAAGTTTTATCGCCATCTGCCGATCTTCATTGAACGGTCTTGACATTTTGTCCTCGCTTTCTACCATCGCCTGCTTTTAATCTCTTCGTTCGTCAACGGACGACCGGCATTGCATTTCCGAACGATCCCACGCAGCGATACGGACATCATGCACTTGAACTGCGGCCACCCGCGCTCCAGCACAACTTGCGTGCCGAGATGCTGACAGGGGCCGACGAACGTCTCCAAGAATTTCAGGTCATCGGTTGCTGACATACTGGACGCCTCCGCTTAATCGTGGTTGTCGCACAGAACGCACTTGCCATTGAGCCCGGGCATGCACGTGACGCTGCACAGCTTGGTATCCGGCGGGGCCTTGCGTCCACGCACGTAGGGCGTTCCGTGCCCGTCGTAGACGTGCTCAGCGTAGTAGCCGGGCGCGCGGACCTTGTCGAACGTTTCCTCACTCTTGCTCATGCGTGCTTACCCATTTCTGATCAGCGGCCATCGTCAGCTCGTTGACGTTGACGATCTCGGTGTGCGGACGGCCATGCTTTCCAAACCATAAGCACTCGGCGAAGCCGACCACGATCTTGGTGATCAGCAATCGCCGCTCGACGCCGTCTTTGATCACGACCATGCCCGGCCCGAACTTCTTCGGGTCCTCGAAAATGATGACGCGCCCCTTGGTGTCCCTCACGTGCTGGTCTCCAGTTTGATGGTGGTGAAGCAATTCTGATCGGTGTCCAGCTTGTACCTGATCCTGATCTCGCCGCGTGGTCCCGGCAGGATCGCAACATCATGGCAACTCTGGAGCGCGCTGTATATCAGCGCGAGTATTTGATCATGAGCCAGCTCTGGGGTCGGTCGGTCTCCGAGACGGTATTCCGAAAGACCCGCCTTCCGCGCCTTGCACTCTGCGCACCCGCAGTAAGTTGCCGACACTGGCGGCGCGCCGTCGCGACGCTCGTCATACCCATCGACGCGAGCCTGAATATCCCGCAGCTCTTGCTCCCTGCGATACGCGGTGCACGTCGCGCAGTTGCATTGCGTCGTATCGATGTCTGGTGCGAAGCTCATTTCTTAGTCTCCGGTTTATCGAGCACGTCCCATGACGCACTCGCCCAATTCCAAACGATCCACATGCCAGCGCCGATCCACCATGCTCGATGCTGGATCAGCGGTTGCCCCGCGCGCTGGTAGTTATCCATCGTACTTGCTCCAGAGCTTCGCCAGCCGCGCTGCTTCGTGCGCTGGCATTCCGTTCTGGATCAGGCTGATCGTTTCCGCGATCTCGGCCTCGGTCGCCTCCGGCGCGTCGCACGTGTCATGCACGACGACTTCGCCCTTGTCATTCCAGATGGTGATCTCGATCTTCACGACCGGCCCTCCGGTGGTTCATAGCCGCTCGCCCTCGTGATCTTGTCACGTTCGCGCTTGCGGTATTCGTTGATCGCGTCAGAGCCCGGGCCGTAGGCAACGTCGTATAGCTTGGCGCGCTCGCGCTCAAGGTAGCGCGTTCGCACCAGCAACAGATAGAGCGCGCCAACGGCGATCAGGGCTGTGACTGCGATCTCGATCACTGATCGTCACCATCATCGAAGTCGTAGTCGTCTTCGTCGTCTTCCTCGGTGTCGTCGATCTCGATCTCGTCGTCTTCATTTTCAAATGGCGGTGTCATGACCCATTCCTTTCCATGGTCTACGTTCCGGAGTTGGCGCACGCATGCGGCAATAGTAGCCGACCATCTCGAAGCCTTCGCGCTCAGCCTTGTCGTAGAGCCAAGCTTCCAGCGGAGTTGGGTACGCGCAATCGTTGGCGACGAACGCATCCCGCAACTCGCTAAGCGTGGTCTCGCTACGCGTGACTTTAACGAATGGTGTCTTGCCTAGCTTAGCCATCAGTCTTCTCCCCAGTGTTCACGCCATTCCGCATGCGCGCCGCGCTCGCAGCGTTTGCGATCCCTATGCTCGCCGATCATGCCGCCGATCCCGATGATCGCGCCAAGCAGGAGCAGCCAAAGTAAATCTTCCAACATCAGAGCCACGTATCCCTGTCTTCGGGGTTGTAACGATCACGTAGTGCCCAGCACGTCACGCCCCACGTGACATAGCACGCCACGAGGACGATCCAACACCATTCGAAATCAGACACCGGGGTCACTCCCGTCTGTCTTCGGCCTCTCGACCTTGATGACTTGCATCACGGTCTGCGGCGGTCGCACCAGATAAACGAAGAGGCGCAGGATATACATGATCGCGTGCGCGACGATGGCGAGCGCGATCAGGAAAGCGATGTAGTGATTGTCCGCCCAATTCCAGACGTTCATGGTGTTGATGCAGGGAGGTATCATGGTTTATCCCCTTTGATTATTGTCAAGCGTGGCTTGACCTTTGGCGACGATCCTACACCGTGCACGCGATCAGTGCAATAGCCCATTCGATAGTAGGCGCACGTCTGCTGCTGGTGCGACGCGCACGAACATGCGTAGGCCTTCGTCGTCGTGTGGCTTGACTGTTCTTCGATCTCGCGATGGCTATCGGGCATCTTCGGGTGCGAAGGATAGAACGTCACGCCGCGCGCCCGGCTCTCACCGAAGATGTGACAGCGCTTGCATACGACGATGCCGTCCACGACCATCGCGTCGCTGGTGAAGCCATGGAGACTGCAATGGATGAACAGCGGCTCGCTCATTCGCTTATGCCTTGTCCGCCGAGTACACGTCACAGAATGCGTTCAACGCTTCGACGCTGGTGAACGCCCACGTCCTCACGTATGGCTTGAGCACTGCGGTGACGAAGTCGAGATTAGGATCGACGCGCGCCACGTTGTGCGGCTTGACGCGGCCGGTCGTGGTCTCCGCACGGAACGGGTGCGTGAGATCATACGTGACGAACCACTCGGCGTTGCGCTCGTAGATATTCTTTCGCTCGGCCGTCATGACTGCTTCACTCCTGCGATACCGAGGACCACGATTATCACGGCGATGAAAATTCCAGCGGTCAGCATCTCGGCACGCTCCTGCGCTCGATCATCCAGCCGAACAGCGGGCCGAACGCGATGAACACCGGGATGCTTGCGAGGGTGATTGCGAAGAAGTCGATGTCAGACACTTGGGGGCTCTCGATCTGGGTTGTAGTCGGGGTCATAGTTGCGCTCGGCATCGTCACATGACGCGTCGAGACGTTCGCTTTCCTTGCGCCACACGCCGATCATGGCCGCGACGAACAGGATCACTCCTAGCATGAGCGCGCTCATTTTACAATCCTCAGTTTTGGCGGTGATCGCGGTGCCGGTCCCGTAGGCCGTAGGCCTGCGGTGAACAGCGGGTCGGTGGTCGCGCCCGGCTTGTATCGCGGCCGGAATTTCTCCGGTACGCGATCAGGCGGCAAC
>Ga0302310_10000417_pt1 | contig 40517 bp, 35 predicted proteins | sample III_Palsa_N1_2_FD_200451 | JGI IMG/M metagenome (GOLD analysis project Ga0302310, IMG submission 200451) | Peat permafrost microbial communities from Stordalen Mire near Abisko, Sweden - III_Palsa_N1_2 | ecosystem: Environmental > Terrestrial > Soil > Palsa > Peat permafrost | place: Sweden...
ACCGCGGTGCCGAAATCGGACGCGTCAAAACGGCGCATCAGGGACTTGGGAAGCTCGGTGCCCACGAAGTCGACGACCACCTGGTCGCCCACCTGGCGCAGGTTGATCGGCGTATGCGGATCGGACAGGCGCACGACGACGCGTCCGGCGCCATCCACACTGCGCCGGAAGTCGATGCTTTCAATCCTACGCGTGCCGACGGCGGTCGCGCCCGCGCCATCCGTGCTGCTGGGGGCGGCGGCGGTGGCGGCGGTCGAGGCGGCGGCGGCGGCACCGGCCTGGCCCAGCGTGATGAGGATGTTGTTGCCGTCGACCCGGATGTTGTACGGCATCATCTTGTCGAGGTTCAGCACCAGACGGCTGCGGTCGGCGGTCTGCGCAGCAAGAATAGTGTCGAGGCCACCGGAGCGCACGTCGATGCGCCGCGAGGCCAGCGCGAGCGAGGTGCCCGGCAGATCCACGGAGATGCGCGCGGGATCGTCGATGGTGAAGCTGTTCGGCTGCGGGGCCGGACCGGACAGCTTCAGAATCAGCTGCAGCTGTTGTCCCGACAGCGGCCGCACGTCGATCGCCTGCAGGGTATTGCTGTCTGCGGCGCGGGCCGACGACAGGAGGGTTGAACCAACGATGAGCGCGGTCAGGAGCGTCGCCAGCGCGCTCTGAATCCGGTTCAACGGGTTGAGACGTATCATTTTTAAGGACTCCCTGCAGCCATTCGGCTAATCGTTCAACGCGAGCGCCGCCGGACGCTCGATGTAGCCACCCAGGCCGTCCGGAACGATTTCGCGGACGTCGATTTTCGATGGTGTGATTCCGGTGATCTTGCCGTCGTTCTGGCCGATGTAGTTGCCAAGCGTGACGCGATGTACGAGTCCGTCCTTGGTCTGCACCAGGCCGTAGATCTGGCCGCTCTGCTGCATCGAACCGACCATCTTCATGGTGTCCAGCGAGTACTGCTCGAGGAACTCCCGGTTGCGATGGGCATCGGGACGCAGGTTCGCGTTGCCGGCGTTCGGTGAGGTCGGCGTGAACGGCGAACGCAGACTCGCGTCGCTGTACTTGAAGGTCTGGTACGGCTTGACCTCGGGGAGGGGCTCGACACGGCCGCCGGCCTCCTTGTTGGTCTCGGTAATGAAGGTCTGCAGGTCATCATCCTGGCTCGAACAGCCGGCAAGACCGGCCGCGGCTGCGACCAGCAGGCCCAACAGCACCGGAATCGTCGGATGGATGCGCGGAGCGGCGTTACGGGCGCTCATTTCTGACCATCCTTCTTCGGGGGCGCGGGGCCGGACAGCTCATCCGGATCCAGATACCGATAGGTCTTCGCCGTCAGGTCCAGGGTGAGGTTGTCGTAGCCGCCCTTGGCATCGGGCGAGAGCTGCACGTCGTGCAGCGTCACGATGCGCGGCAGGGCCGCAATGTCGCTGACGAACTGACCGAACTGGTGATAGCTGCCGGAGAGCCGGATCTTGATGGGCAGCTCCGCGTAGAAGTCCTTCTTCACTTCCTCACCGGGCTGGAACAGCTTTTCCTGAAGCCCGGCCCCAAGGCCGGTCTGGGAGATCTCCACCAGCAGATTGGGCACCTCGGTGCGCCCTGGCAGCTGGCGCAGCAGGGCGCCGAAGGAGCGCTCGATGTCAGCCAGCTGCTGCTTGTACACGCTCAGGTTCACGGCCTTCGCATGCTTGGTGCGGAATTCCTGGCGCAGCTTCTGCTCTTCCTGCTGGTACTGGTCGAGCACCGGCTCCTCGTTCGACCAGACGAAGAAGTAGCCGAGCACACCGGTCAGCACCACCAGGCAGATCGCCACCGCGCCGATGCGGATCGGCAGCGGCCAGCGGCCCGGCTCGCGCCAGTCCAGTGATTGGAGTTCCTCGATCAGATTCATTGTCCGGCCCCCCTGCGCAGGCCCGGCCTGGAGCTACTGGGCTTGTTGCCGGCCGGCTCAGGCTGATCGGCGACATTCGGGATCTCATCCGCGAACACCGTGAAGGCCTGACCGCCCGAGGCGTCGGCCTGCACCACCTGCAGTTCCGGATTCCTCAGCCATTCGGAGGAATCGATGTTGCGCATGAAAGCCGAAACGCGGGTGCTGGACTGGGCGACGCCATCGAACCGGAACCTCTGGTCCGTCTGCTTGATCGAGGTGAGGAACGCGCCATCCGGCAGCGTCTTCACGATCTCATCGAAAACATGCACGATCTCGGGACGGGACTGCTGCAGCTTCTCGATGATCTGCATGCGCGCGATGAAGTTCTGCTTGGCGGTTTCCAGGCTGTTGATCTCTTCGATCTGCTTGTCGAGTTTCTTGATCTCGGTGCGCAACCGGTCGTTGCGGTGCTGCTGGCTGTCGATCATCGACGAGAACGTCAGGTAGCCCAGGAACGCCAGCAGGCACGCCACCAGCGCGGCAGCGCCGAGCGCGATCAGGAACTGCACCTGGCGCTCTCGGCGTTGTTCGTCGCGCCAGGGGAGGAGGTTTATCCGTGGCATGTCAGTCGAAACTCCTCAGAGCAAGACCACAGGCCGTCAGCAGTGCAGTGGCATCCCGCTGCACCGCCTGCGCCTTGGCGCGCGAGGACAGTTTCATCTGTCCCAGCGGATCGCCCTTCTCGGCCGAAATTCCGACGCGGCTGGAGATCACGTCGCCCACTCCGGAAATGTTCGCGCAGCCGCCGCAGACCAGGATCTTCTCCGGCTGCTCGCGCCCCGACCCGGAGGCGAGGTAGAACTGCAGTGAGCGGCTGACCTGCTGCGTCATGTCATCGATGAACAGGTCCAGCACTTCGGATTGGTAGTTGCCCGGCAGCCCGCCTTCCTTCTTGGCGCGACCGGCCTCCTCCATCGACAGACCGTAGGTGCGCATGATCTCCTCGGTGAGCTGCTGCCCGCCGAAGGCGAAGTCGCGGGTATACACGACCTTGAGATTGCGCAGCACGCTGAAGGTGGTGCTGCTGGCGCCGAAGTCGACCACCGCGATGGAGCGGTCGATGCCGCCGTCCGGCATCTGGTGGGTCATCAGCTTGCAGGCGTTCTCGAGGGCAAAGGCCTCGACATCAACGATCTTGGCGGTGAGCCCGGCGGCGTTGATGGCCGCCTGGCGCTGTTCGACGTTCTCGGTGCGGGTCGCGACCAGCAGCACGTCGTTGGTGTCGGCCTCCTTCTCGGAGGGGCCCAGCACCTCGAAGTCGTAGCTGACTTCGTCCATCGGAAAGGGGATGTACTGATCCGCCTGCATTTCCACCTGCGCTTCCAGGTCGCCGGTGCGCAGGTTGCGGGGCATCTGGATCACTTTGGTGATGGCGGCATCGCCGTTGATCGCGATGGCGACCTCACGGCTGCGCGTGCCCGAACGTTTGATGCAGCGCTTGACGGCCTCGCCCACCGCCTCGGCATCGACGATGGTCTGCTCGTTCACCGCGTTCTGGGGCGTGGGTTCGGCCGCATAGGCCTCCACGCGGTACTGGCCACCCGACATGGCCAGCTCGATGAGCTTGATCGATGAGGTCGTTATGTCAAGACCCACGAGCGGACGATACTTACCCTGCAGGAGGAACATTTTACTTCCTTATCAGTAAGTTACGGCCGAAAGCGCTCGTGCAGGATAATTTCGTAGGCCACTATATATCAGCATAAAGTTAAATAGAACGTGAGAAAACCCACGAAGCGTCCCGTACGCTGAGGATGGGGCAGTACGAAGCCGGAAAATGCCGCCGGCGTCACAATTGCGCGATTCAGTCGCGCCCAACGATTTGTATTCCCTGTGGTCCAATCAGTTTTTGGGGAGACAAAGCTGGAAGACTTGCGGCTGGATCGAACCGTACCATGCACCGGTCAGCCGGCAACCCCGCTGTCCTAGGCGCCCATGCCCTTAGACCGGAAGCTTTGCGTCCCCACCTTTCGGTGAGTTTGCCCTTGAGTCGGCGGCTACTATGCATAGCACCTGAAACCTAATCAAGCGGATACAGTCACGGTCTGTGAAACGTAAACTACTCCCCTTACTGATTGCCGCGGCCGGTGGTGTGATCCTGCTCACACTTCTTGGCGCCATTGGCCTCGCCGGCTGTTATATCTACATTGAGCCGTCGCTGCCGTCCGTTGATGCGATGCGCAACGTCGAAATGCAGGTACCGCTGCGCGTGTATACGCGTGACGGGGACCTGATCGCGCAGATCGGCGAGCAGCGCCGGATACCGGTGACCTGGGACCAGATCCCCGAGCTCGTCAAACACGCGTTCCTGGCGGCCGAGGACGATCGGTTCTTCCAGCATCACGGCATCGACTACCAAGGCGTGCTGCGGGCCGTGGTGGTGGACGTGATCTCGGGGGACCGGGCCCAGGGCGCGAGCACCATCACCCAGCAGGCGGCGCGGCAGCTGTTCCTGACGCTCGACAAGACCTGGCGGCGCAAGGTGCAGGAGGCGTTCCTGACCTACCGCATGGAGCACGAGTTCAGCAAGCAGGAGATCTTCGCGCTCTATCTCAATGTCGTGTTCTTCGGCGAGCGCGCCTACGGGGTGGCGGCCGCGGCCGAGACCTTCTACGGCAAGCCGCTGGATCAGTTGAGCGTCGCGCAGGCCGCGACGCTGGCCGGCATCGTGCAGCTGCCCTCGCGCTACAACCCCATCGTCAACCCGCAGTTCGCAAAGGCGCGGCGCACCTACGTGCTGCGCCGCATGAAGGAGCTGGGCTACATCGACGCCGATGTCGCCGCGGCCGCGAATGCGGAAGCCGTGGAGGCGCGCACCCATGCCCCGCTCTACGGCGTCGATGCGCAGTACGTGGCGGAGATGGCGCGGCAGGAAGTGCGCAAGCGCTTCGGGGCGAAGGCCGAGACCGCCGGCTACAAGGTCTACACCACCATCGACGGGCGCCTGCAGACCGCGGCCAACCGCGCCGTGCGCCTCGGGCTCATCGAGTACGACCGCCGCTACGGCTGGCGCGGCGCAACGGCGCACGTGGACGTGAGCGCCGCGGCCGACGCTTCCGACCTCGAGGATCTGCTGGATGAGTACACGCCCGTCGGACCGCTGCTGCCGGCGGTCGTCGTCGAGGTCGCGGACCAGTCCGCCAAGGTGTACGCCAAGGACTTGGGGTTCCAGCAGCTCAACTGGGATGGGCTCGCCTGGGCGCGCAAACAGCTGGACAACGAGCGCACCGGGCCTGCGCCCAAAACCGCGGGCGAGATCCTGACGCGCGGTGATGTCATCTACATCTACACCGACGGGCGGCACACCGCGCAGCTGGTGCAGATCCCCGAGGCGCAGGCGGCACTGGTCTCGGTGAATCCGACCGACGGCAGCGTCTCGGCGCTGGTGGGCGGCTTCGACTACTTCAGCAACAAGTACAACCGCGCGGTGCAGGCGAAGCGCCAGCCCGGTTCCTCGTTCAAGCCGTTCCTGTACTCCGCGGCGCTCGAGAACGGCTTCACCGCCGCCTCGGTGCTGCCGGATGCGCCGATCGTCATCGAAGGCAGCGGCATGGAGACTTCCTGGCGGCCGAAGAACTCCCACGGTGACTTCAACGGTCCGATGCGATTGCGCGAGGCCCTCGCGCAATCGCGTAACCTGGTGTCGATCCGGCTGTTGCGACAGGTCGGCATCGATTACGCCATGAACTATGTGACCCGCTTCGGCTTCGAGAAGGACTCCCTGCCCAACAACCTGACGATGGCGTTGGGCACGATGCAGGTCGCACCGATCGATCTCGCCGCCGCCTACGCGACCTTTGCGAATGGCGGCTTCCGGGTCTCCCCGTACTACATCGACCGCATCGAGGACGTGTCCGGCAATGTCGTGTGGCAGGCCAACCCGCCCATCGCCTGCCGTGAGTGCGAGCAGACGGCGGACCTGAGCACCGTGCCACTCAAGGACGCCTCCGCTGCGACGCTCGCTGCCGCCGATGCCATCCGCGGCGGTGTGGGACCGCTGACGGCCCAGCAGCTCGCACCGCGGGTCATCAGTCCGCAGAACGACTACATCATCACCGACATGATGGCCGACGTGATCCGCCTTCCCCGCGGCACCGGGCACCGCGCCATTGTCCTCGGCCGCAACGACCTGGCCGGCAAGACCGGCACCACCGATGATTCCCGCGACGCCTGGTTCAACGGTTTCAACACCCGGCTCGTGACGACGGTGTGGGTGGGTTTCGACCAGGAGCGCTCGCTCGGTGAATCCGAAGAAGGCGCCCGCACGGCGCTGCCGATCTGGATCCGCTACATGCGCGAGGCCCTCAAGAGCGTGCCGCAGCAGAAGCTGCCCATGCCCGATGGCCTGGTGCAGCTGCGGGTCTCGCCGGAGACCGGCACGCTGGTGAGCGCGGAAAATCCCGACGGCATGCTGGAGACCTTCATGGTCAATCACCTCCCGGGCACCGGCACGCCGGCGAACGGCCAGGCGCAGCCGGCCGCGGAGCAGACCGCGGGCGGCGAATCCCTGTTCTGAGAGTCTGAGCGTTTGATTTTCCGGCGCACCGGCCAGATGATTGGGACATGCCAAAACGATTGAGCGTTCGCGGTGAACACCTGCGGCGCGCGCTCGCCCAGGAAGCCGCGCGGATCATGGCCGAGCACGGAATCCGTGATTTCCTGATCGCCAAGCGCAAGGCCGCCGAGCGCTTCGGGGTGACCGACGGGGCGGTGCTGCCCCGGAACACGGAAATCGAAATGGCGCTGGTGGACTACCAGCGCCTCTTCGGCGGTGACTCTCACACCGAATCCCTGCATGCCCAGCGCCGCGCGGCGCTGCGTGCCATGCGCCAGCTGTCAGGTTTCGCGCCGCGGCTGGTCGGTGCCGTTCTCAGTGGCACGGCAACCGAACACTCGGACGTACAGCTGCACCTGTTCGCGGAGCGCCCCGAAGCGGTCACGATATGGCTGATCGACCAGGGCATCCGTCACGAAGTCACCGCGCGCCGCGTCAAGATGAACGCCGAACGGGTGCTGGAGTACCCCGGCGTGCGCTTCGCGGTGGATGACCAGGCGATCGAGGCCACCGTCTTCCCGACCGATGGGATCCGGCAGGCGCCGGTCAGTCCGGTGGATGGCAAGCCGATGCGGCGGGCCGACCTGGCGGATCTGGAGGCGCTGCTCGCCGCCCCCTGAACGGCCCCGCGTACCGACTCTTCAGCGCGTGCCGATGGCCGCGTAATCGCGCGGCGGGGAGCCGGTGTACAGCTGCCGCGGGCGACCGATGCGCATGTTGGGGTCGGCGATCATTTCCTGCCAGTGCGCGACCCAGCCCACGGTGCGCGCGATCGCGAACATGACCGTGAACATGGAGCGCGGGATCCCCAGGGCGCTGTAGATCATGCCCGAATAGAAATCGACGTTCGGATACAGCTTGCGCGAGACGAAGTACTCATCCTTCAGCGCCACCTCTTCCAGGCGCAGCGCCAGCTCGAACAACGGATTGTCCGGGCTGCCGAGCTTTGCGAGCACCTTGTGGCACATCTCGCGGATGATCTTGGCGCGCGGATCGAAGTTCTTGTAGACGCGATGACCGAAGCCCATCAGCCGGAAATGGCTGGATTTATCCTTTGCCATCGCCAGGTACTTGGGAATGTTGTCCACCGTGCCGATCTGCTCGAGCATCGCCAGCACCGCCTCGTTGGCGCCGCCGTGGGCCGGACCCCACAGTGCCGAGACACCGGCGGAAATCGCCGCGTAGGGATTGGCACCGGTGCTGCCGGCCAGGCGCACCGTCGAGGTGCTCGCATTCTGCTCGTGATCCGCGTGCAGGATGAACAGCAGGTCGAGCGCCTGTGCCGCAACCGGATCCACTTCGTAGGGCTCACAGGGCACGGCGAAGAACATGTGCAGCAGGTTGCTGGTGTAGTCCAGGTCGTTGCGCGGATAGATGAACGGCTGACCCACGGAGTGCTTGTGAGCCGCGGCCGCGATGGTCGGGATCTTGGCGACGATGCGATGCGCGAAGATCTCCCGATGGCGCGGGTTATGGATGTCCATCGTGTCGTGATAGAACGCCGACAGCGACGCCACGACCGCCGATACCATGGCCATCGGGTGGGCGTTGTGGTGGAAGCCATTGAAGAAGCGCAGCAGCGTCTCGTTGATCATCGTGTGATGCCGGATGCTGAGCGTGAACTCATCCAGCTGGCTCTTGGTCGGCAGTTCGCCATACAGCAGCAGGTAGCTCACCTCGGTGAAGGTGCTCTGCGCCGCCAGCTGTTCAACCGGATAGCCACGATGCAGCAGCACCCCGGCGTCACCGTCGATGTAGGTGATCTTGCTTTCGCAGGCCGCGGTCAGCCCGTAACCCGGGTCAAAGGTAAAGGCGCCGAACTCCTTGTTCAGGGGCACGACATCCACGACGCTCGGGCCCACGGTGCCCGGACGGACCGTCAGTTCAGCCTTTTTGCCACTGGCGCGGTCGACGAGCTCGAGCTTGCTCTCTTTCATTTATCGCGGCTTCCTGGAAGGCAGGCGCGGGGGATTCGCGCATGCGAACGGTCAGCGTTACACGGTCCGCCGACGGAATCAAGGCAGCGAGAATTAAATTCCGAACAGGTACGCGCATGCCATCCCGCTTAAGGGGAGGCGCCCGGATCAGACCTGGTGGGTCGATCCGGGCAGACCTGAAGCAGGATCAGCGGGCGGGGGCAGTGACGCCGTATTTCTTGCGGAACTTGTCCACGCGACCGGCAGTATCGACCATCTTCTGCTTACCCGTGTAGAACGGATGGCAGGCCGAACACACTTCCACCTGGAGGTCATGGCCCAGCGTCGAACCGGTCTTGAAGGTGTTGCCGCAAGTACAGCTGACGTTGATCATCTTGTACTCGGGATGAGTGGCTTCTTTCATAATTGACTCCCGGGTTGAGCGGGCATGGGCAAAAGGGCGCGCGAGTTTAGCGGCGAATCCATCCGCGCTCAAGGCCCGGATGGGGTCGCCCCCGACTTTCAGGGAACTTTCCACCGCCCATGCGTCGTGGGGCATTCCTGAATGCCGATTCTGGTGTTCCTGTGGTGCAGTGCAGGGCGATTCCTTATCCACAGAGCCTGTGGATAATTCTGTGGACTGTCGGATCTGCGGAGGCTCGATATTCGGGCGATATTGCACATTTATGACCTTGATCAAAGAATGACCAGTATGTTTCAGCCTTATCTTTCAATGGCTTACGGACATCATATCGAGCAGATTGGGTGATATTGCACGTAATCCGCTCATTTACCAATGTGCCCTGCCAACCCTGTGTATAACGGCTGCCGCGACCGCCTCCAGACACTTACGCTCTTGACAGTGCCGGATCAGCGACGCCTGCCGAGTCCGGAAGAAACTCCAGCAACAGATCGTTCAGGAACCGCAGTCCCCGGGGGGAGGGGCGCCACCGGCCATCGACCACCTGCAGCAGGCCACGCGCCTGCTGGGTTACCAAGGTGGGGGCCACCACCTCGAACCTCAAGCCCGTGCGCGATTCGAATAAAGCGGCGTCAAAGCCTCCGGTGAGGCGCAGCGCGTTCATCATGAATTCAAACGGCAGCTCACCCGGCGCCACCGTGCGGGTCGTCAGCGGCGTTCCGGCCTGGTAGCGGCGCGGCTCGCGGGTCTGCGTGGTGCGGGCGATGGTGCCGGCGGCCGCGTCCGTGAGCTTGCCGTGGGCGCCGGCGCCCACCCCCAGGTAATCACCGAAGGTCCAGTAGTTGAGATTGTGGCGGCACTGCCGGCCGGCGCGGGCATAAGCCGACACTTCGTAGTGGCCGAATCCCGCATCGCCGAGCTCCTCGGCGCAGGCCTCGAGCATTGCCTCGACACTGTCCTCGCTCGGCAGCGGCGGCGGCTGCGCACCGAAGACCGTGCCGGGCTCCATGGTGAGGTGATAGTGGGAGAGATGGCCGGGCCCCAGGCCCAGGGCCTGGCGCATATCGGCGCGTGCGCCCGCGACATCCTGCTCCGGCAGCCCGTACATCAGATCCAGATTGAAATTGCTGAGGCCGGCGGCGTGCAGCTCATCGGCGGCGCGCACGGTATCCGCCGCGCCATGAATCCGGCCGAGTACCGCAAGCTGGCGGGCGCCGAAACTCTGTGCCCCCAGGGAGACGCGGTTCACGCCGACGGCCGCGTATTCGGCAAAGCGGCCACGCTCGATCGTGCCCGGGTTGGCCTCGAGCGTGATTTCGATATCCGGCTCGAAGCCCAAGAGTGTGCGGGCCTCCGTAAGAATCCGTCCGATCGCGGCGGGTGAAAACAGGCTGGGCGTGCCCCCGCCCATGAAGATTGTCGTGAGCCGGCGACCCGCAAGCTGTGGTGCGCGCGCCTGCTCGCGCAGGTCACGCGTCAGCGCTTCCAGATAGGCGGTTTCCGGCAGCTGCCCCGTGAGCGTGTACGAATTGAAATCGCAGTAGGGACATTTGCGCACGCACCAGGGAAAGTGCAGGTACAGCGACAGCGGCGGGGCTCCGAGGCTCATGGCAGCGCGGCCAGCAGCGCGCGCAGCGCCTGCGCGCGGTGACTGATGCGATTCTTCTCTTGCGCCGGCAGTTCGGCGACGGCCAGTGCGAGGCCAGCGGGCTGGAATATGGGGTCGTAGCCGAAACCGCCGGTGCCGCGCGGCGCGCTCAGGATGTGTCCTTCCCACACCCCGCTCGCCACCACCGGCGCCGGGTCCGCCGGCTGGCGCAGGAAGACCAGCACGCAGCGATAGCGCGCACCGCGCCGCGGCTCCGGCACGTCGGCCAGTTCCCGCAGCAGCAGCGCCAGATTGTCGGCATCACTCGCGCCTTCGCCGGCGTAGCGCGCCGACCAGACGCCGGGCCGCCCGCCCAGCGCGTCCACTTCGATGCCCGAATCATCGGCAAGTGCCGCAAGGCCGGTCGCACCGGCGGCGTGGCGTGCCTTGAGCAGCGCGTTGTCGAGGAACGTGGCACCGGTTTCCGCAGGCGTCGTGAGGCCGAAGGCGGTCTGCGGGATGACCTCGATGTCGCGCGCGGCCAGCAGCTGCGCGAACTCGCGCACCTTGCCGGCATTGCCGCTGGCGAGCACGGCCTTCACGCGCGCTTCAGCCCCGCGCCGCGACAGCCTGCGACTGCAGCGCAAAGATCTTAGTCAGGCCGCCGCTCGCCAGGTCCAGCAGCGCATCCAGTTCGTGGCGGCGGAAGGCGTGGCCCTCGGCCGTGCCCTGCAACTCGACGAAGGCCCCGCCGCTGTTCATGACGACGTTCATGTCGGTCTCGGCCTGCGAGTCCTCGGCATAGTCCAGATCCAGTACCGGCACGCCGTTGCAGATGCCGACCGAGATGGCGGCGATCTGGCCGTGCAGGGGATTGTGGGTGAGTGCGCCCCGGCGCTGCAATGCCGCGCAGGCCTGCGCCAGCGCGACGTAGCTGCCGCAGATCGCGGCCGTACGCGTGCCGCCGTCGGCCTGCAGCACATCGCAGTCGAGCGTGATCGTGCGTTCACCGAGGGACTTCAGGTCCACCACGGCGCGCAGCGAGCGGCCGATGAGCCGCTGGATTTCCTGGGTGCGCCCGCTTTGCTTGCCGCGCGCGGCCTCGCGGGCCTGGCGGGTGTGCGTCGAGCGCGGCAGCATGCCGTACTCCGCGGTCACCCAGCCCTGGCCCTTGCCCCGCAGGAACGGCGGGATGGTCTCCTCGACGCTGGCCGTGCACAGCACGTGCGTGTCACCGCACCGTACCAGCACCGAGCCTTCGGCGTGCCGGGTGAAGCCACTTTCGAAACTGATGGGCCGCAGTTCGTCCGAGGCCCGTCCGCTGGGTCGCGGCGCGCTCACTGGCTGCGCCAGCGCAGCACGGCGCCCGAGGTGTTGTCGCTGTTGGGGCCCGCCGCGCCGACGGCCGTGCGGCACAGCGCCGCGAGCTGATCGCGCACGGCGATCCCGTTCATCGTCAGGGCCGTCGCAATCTCGGAATCGCGCAGGCCGCCCCACACCCCATCGGTGCACACGAACAGCACGTCATCACGCAGCAGCATCCGCCGGGTGCCGAGGGTCATGTCCGGCAGCACCGGGTCGCCGCCGAGGCAGCATTCCACATAATTGCGCATGGGGTGATTGTGCGCCTGGTCGGGCGTGATCAGGCCCTCGCGCACCAGCAGTTCCACGTGGCTGTGGTCGCGGGTGCGGGCCGCCACGGCGCCATGGCGCAGCAGGTAAATGCGGCTGTCGCCCACATGCGCCCAATACGCCGAGCCCTGCTGCACCAGGCACACGGCGCAGGTGGCGCGCGGCCGGTGTTCCATCGGCAGGTGCAGGCCGATGCGCACGACCTCTTCGTGGGCCCTGCCCAGCGTCAGATGCAGGAAACCCAGCGGATCAAATAGCGGTTGGGGGGTGTGCCAGAAAGCCTCCAGTAGCGTTTTCAGCGTCACTTCGGCGGCCCGCGCACCTTCAGCGTGGCCACCCATGCCGTCAACGACGACCAGCAATGCGGCGTGTTCGGCAACGGCCACCGCAACCCGATCCTGGTTCTCTTCCCGGCCGCCGAGAAGACTTAAATCCGCGTATTCAACCTGCAAGGAGTTTTCTGTCTGTCTGGTACACTGCGGCGAATCTTATATCACGCGGATCGTCGGGGACATCAGACGCGGTCGCGCGGCCCCGTAAGACGGCACACCGGCTCAGAATCCAGGACGAACATGATTGCCAGCATGACCGGTTTCGCGCGACGCGAAACTTCCGGCCCCTGGGGCTCTCTCATCTGCGAATTGCGCAGTGTCAACCACCGGTTCCTGGAGTCGAGCCTGCGACTGCCCGAGGAACTGCGCAGCCTGGACCCGGAGATCCGCCAGCAGTTCGGCAAGGGACTGAAACGCGGCAAGATCGACTGCACGATCACCTATCGGCGTACCGATACCGCCGCCCGCGCGCTGGATCTGGATCGCGATGTCCTGGAGCAGCTGCTGGGCAGGGTCCGGGAAGTCACCGCGCTCGCAGGCGCCACCCCCGTCAGCCTCGATGCGCTGGAGGCGCTGCGCTGGCCGGGCGTCATCCGCGATACCGATACCGGCACCGAGGATCTGCTGGTGGCGGCGCGGGCACTGGCCAGCGCCACCGTGGAGGACCTCGCCCTGGCGCGTTCCCGCGAAGGCGCGCGTCTCGGGGACCTCATCGAGCAGCGCTGCGCGGGCCTCGTCACGCTGGTCGCGCAGGTGCGCACGCGGCTGCCCGAAGTGCGTGCCCGCATCCGCGCCCGACTCGATGAACGTTTGGCGGAGCTCAAGGCCGAAGTGGACCAGGAGCGGCTGGAACAGGAACTGGCGCTGCTGCTGCAGCGGTTGGATGTCGATGAGGAGCTGGACCGGCTCGGCGCCCACATCGAGGAGATCCGCCGCATCATTGCCGGCAGCGAACCGGCCGGGCGTCGCCTGGATTTCCTGATGCAGGAACTGAATCGCGAGGCCAACACCCTGTCATCGAAGTCACAGGATCTGGAAACCACGCGCGCCGGCGTCGACATGAAGGTACTGATCGAGCAGCTGCGCGAGCAGGTGCAAAATATCGAGTGACGTCCAGGGCGCAGGCGTCTTTAGAGACTTCCCACCCGTGATCAGACATTCCAATTGGGAAGCATTGGGCGTTCTCTGGCACCGAAACACCAGATCGCGTTTGTTAAGCCTGCTCGTATGTATTTTCTGCGTCGCTGCGTCTTCATCACTCCATGCGCAACATGCCAGCGATGACCCTGTAGCAGCCGCCGATGATGCCTTCGGTCTTACGATGGGACTCGAAAGTATCGGGATGTACGGACCACAGGGCGTGCGTGGCTTCAATCCGCAGGTGGCGGGGAACGTTCGCATCGACGGGCTTTATTTTGATCAACAAGGCTACCTGTCGAACCGGGTCGTCGACGGGTCCACGATCCGTGTCGGCGTAAGCGAGTCGGCTTACCCATTCCCTGCGCCGACAGGGATCGTGGACTATTCGCTGCGCAGTGCGGAAGGCGCGACGCCGAGCGCGAGCGTTGTCGTGAGTGCGGGGCCTTTTGACGCTGGCGGCGTCAGCGTGGATGGCATGATCCCGCTGACCCCGGAATTGCGGCTGCCGATCGGAGTGGGCTACCAGGAGGAATCCCAGAGCTACGCAGGCTCGTTTCCCGGCTATACCGCGCGCAATATCAGCCTTGGCGCGACCCCGCAATGGAAGCCCAATGATCGCATCACCATACGATTGATCGCGGAACATTCGGGGACGACGCGCGCGGATAATATGCCGATCCTCTTTACCGCCGGGGACTATGAGCCGCTCTATCTCCCGCGGCGCTATCTGGGGCAGCATTGGGCAAAGAGCGACACTTCAGCTGACAACTACGGTGGCCTGCTAAAGGCTCGCCTCACTACCCACTGGTCTCTTGCGGCCGGAATATTTCGATCCATCTACAATAGCCCCGTCAGCTACACGGATCTTTATCTCAATGCACAGGCTGATGGCTCCGCTGACCGCTCGATCGTCGCTTATCCCGATCAATCCATAGCGTCCACCTCCGGTGAAGTGCGGTTGACCGGCCAGTTCCTGGCGGGATCCTGGAGCAATACTTTCTTCCTGATGACGCGTGGCCGCGATACATCAAGCAAATATGGCGGTGAGGATGAGAGCGACCTGGGACAGACGTCAGTCGGTACGACCACCCAGTTCCCCGAGCCTCAGTTCCGTTTCACACAGCAGACTCTCGATACCACAAAGCTGTACAGCACTGGAGTGGCCTACAAGCTGGGTTGGAACAAGCGCATGGATCTGGCGCTGGGCGTGCAACAGGAATTCTACAAGGCCGTCGAAACGGTTCCGCAATTCCCCATACAGCGGCGTTCAGACGATCCACTCCGGGCATACCTCTCCGGTGCCGAGTATCTGACGCCCAAACTGACCGCCTACGAAGGCTATACACAAGGACTTGAAGACTCGGGCGTAGCGCCAGGAACCGCAGCAAACCCCAACGCAATATTGCCGGCCACTCGTACCTGGCAAGCCGATGCCGGCCTGCGTTATCTGCTCACTTCAAAAGTGAAAGTGATTGTGGGCGTGTTTGAGATTCACAAACCCTATTTCAATTTGGATGAGGATAACGTCGATCGGCAGCTCGGCACGCAGCGCGCCCAGGGCGTCGAAGTGTCGTTGTCCGGCGAGCCGCTCCCGCACCTGCACATAACGGCCGGCGTGCTCCTGGGAAGCGTTTCTATTTCCGGCTTTGATCTGGCTGCGCAGGGAATCGGTCGTGACGCTTTCGGGCAACCCCGCAGCCAAGGTTCAATGAACGCCAACTACTCGATCCCGTTCTGGCCCGCGGTCTCGGTGGATGCCACGTTCCAACATTACGGTGCCGCACCCGCAAGCGTAAACGACGCGGTGATAGGTCCTGCCATAGACACCGCATCAGTTGGCGCGCGCTATCGCCTGGCGGTCATGGGTGCATCTGCAACGTTGCGCGTTTTAGTACAAAACGTTACCAACAAGTACGTAGAGGCGACTGGCTTTACCCCTGGGTGGTTTGCGGTTCCTCCGCGCAGTATCTTCGCGTATCTGACAGTGGACGTAGGAGGTCGCCGCTAGGAAGCCTGGCCCAGGTGGACACAACTCCGCACTCTTGCGCCGTACCTCAACCTTGACGAAAAGCACCCAAAAAGATAGCGTAATCGCATCATGTCAGTGACCCCACGCAATCCACAACAAGTCCGCCATTTCCCGGCGGTCATTGCGCGCGGTCATTCAGGAAATCGGGCTTAACAGCCCACGCCTTTTCAGAGTAACCCCGTCAATCCCCGCCACCGGCGGGGTTCACGTTGAGCTTCGTCGGCACAATGCACCGAGGAGTTCGACAATATCTTACTTCCATTCTGATGCCGAGATTGAGCACCTCGCCCGAGGGCTGATCGATCGGTCGCTTCCAAAATCCTCGTGGACGCATGCGGGTCATTTCGCCGCCGCGTTCTGGCTACTGAGAGCCCGAGGCGCGCTCGCCATGAGAGAGATGCCACCGCTCATACGTGCCTACAACGAAGCCACCGGCGTAGCGAATACCGACACGAGCGGATACCACGAGACGATAACGCTCGCTTCCCTGCGTGCGGGACACGCCTGGCTCACGGACCGACCCGGGGCGGCGCTGCACGTGGCGCTCGAGGAAATGCTCGCAACTCCCCTCGGCCGCTCCGACTGGCTTCTCACCTACTGGTCCAGGCCGGTCTTGTTTTCCGTGGCCGCGCGCAAGGCGTGGGTCGAACCGGACTTAAGTCCGCTTCCGTTTTGAGGCGTTTAATCCCAAAATGGTTGAGGCGATCAGGGGGACCACATGCGCGTGAAGGAGCAATAGTGAGGCGCAAGAATCTGATCGAGCTGATGGGGGCAATCGCCGCGACGGCTGCTCTGTGCGGGCATGCGAGCGCGGCCACGCCGCAGCACGCTGAGGCCATAGGGCAGGAGGCCGCTCGAGAGTTGGACGTCACGCGTAACGCGTGGTCGGAATGCGTCCGAGCCGCGATACCGCGGCTCGACCACCCCCCAGCTATTTCGGACGTTGTCGCGCGGGCCGCCATGGATAGCTGCTCAGACAAGTACTCGGACATGATTCGAGCCCTGTCGCGCACGTTAGTGCCAACCTGCGGTCAGGACTCGGTTTGCACGCGCGCCGCGCTGGCGACGGCCGAGCGTGAGGCCACGCGGGCCGCTGTCGACGAGGTAATGGCCGCGAGGATACGGGTCGCGGGCGCGCAAGTCCTCGAGTGTCAGTAGCCACGATACCGAGCGACATCACGGGTCAGGATCGTGCACTTGACGACCGCCGCGTGCGCGCCAATATAGAAATCCGGCAGTGCTTCCTTGCACTTTTTTCATATTTATCAATGTTATAGCGCCGCGCGATTCGGCAACGAGGCAGCCCGATGCGTCCGCAGCGCGTTCCCTGCTGGCCGCAACCGTCGCACCGGTATCGCGAGCTACCTGTCGCTTCGTTGTCGCCATGCACAAAATTCTCCGCTGGAGTTAATGTTCCCGGCGGGTTAGCCGCGGACTTGCTTTGTCAACCATTCGCGCGAGATCCTAGGCGCAGGTGCAAGGGGGGAATACCAATATGAAATATGCGGTTTGGCTCGTGCGGCTCTGGTATGCGGCCTGGATGATTCCAGCCGGTCTCGAGCACTTCACCCACATCTTCCCGCAGCCGGGGTACTACACCACTCGACCCCTGGCTCACGAGATGCTGTTTGCCCTCCTTCATAGCCATCTGTTTGACGGCGTGAAGGCCGTGGAGCTGATCACCGGGATCGCCGTCCTTCTGGGCTTCTTTACCCCCCTAATGCTTCTGGTGTGTATGCCTGTCGCATTCTGCGTGTTCTGGTGGGACGCACCGCTTTCGGCGTGGAACTTTGGCAGTGTCATGGCGGGCGGAAGGGTGCTGGCCAGCGATGTGCTCCTGTGCGTGGCTTTCATCAGCTGCTATCGCGCGATGTTCCCTTTGCGCTCGAAGCCGCAGCTCCTCGGCGCAGCGAGCACCGTGCGAACGGCCACGAGCCCGGGCATGCGGCAGCTCGTACTGGTCGCGCGCACGATTTTCGGCGCCTGGATGTTGATCAGCGGCGCCAACTACTTTTTCTTCTCGCTGTGGGCCGTGCCAATGGGCCATGAGCCGCTGTCCATGGAGCTGATGGGCGCATTTGTTCACTCGGGTTTGTTAACCGTTGCCATGTTGATCCAACTGGTCACGGGGGCGCTGCTTCTAACCGGCATCTTCACACCGGCGGCGCTGTGCGTGGTGATGCCGACTTCGACCTGTGCCCTTTACTGGGCGCTGCTCGAGCACCAGCCGCTGCCATTGCTGCTGGCGCTCCTTGCCTTTGCCCTGAACGGCCTCCTGATGCTGGCCTACCTCGATTACTACAAGGGAGCGTTGCAGCGTAGCGCCTTGTCGCTTGGCGAATCAGGGCAGGCCGCGACCTGGGATACCCTGTTCGTGCACTCCAAAGGGCGCACCCCGCGCGAGCACTTTATCGCCGCGCTGATTCCGCTCGCGATCGTGGTCTGGTGGTACGTGCGTGCGAGTCCGAGCGTGTACCCTCAGTGGAGTCTCTTGGTACTGCTGTTTCCCGCCATCGTCCTACATGCCCGGAGACTGCACGATATGGGGCACAGCGGATGGCTGCTGCTCGTCCCAGCCGTCCTGACGGTTGCCGCCATGGCGATCTGGGATCATCGGCTCGACTTGGGCGCTCAGCTCAACTTTACCGTGCCACTTGCCGCGCTCATCGTCTTCGTCGGATTTGCCCTCTGGGGTTGCACTGGCAAGGGAAAAGCGGAAGCCAATGCATTCGGGCCGCCGGCAATGGCGTAGTCCGGACTGATCCCGGCATACCCCGCCTCAAGCTGGTGCCGGACGGCCAGGAGCTCGGCCCAGCTGCGGATGCTTGGGACGGCGCGCCTTTGCGCCAGCCGCCCCCGCAGTCAGACGCCGTATCCGCGACCGATTTATTCGTTCGGGTAGACTTCCCGACCTGGCGCGGACCCGCAACCACCTTATGGCGGCGCACATATCCGGATTTTCCGTGCAGAATCATCAATTTGTATACACGCGCGGGCGTCGGGTGAGTCGTGGTGAGCTATACCGTAGAACAGCATGTTGGCCTGAAGCGCGTCGCAGAGATCGCGGCCTCTCCGGATGGAACCTGGCTTGCCGTCGCGGCGCAACGTCTCGACCGCGATGGCGCCAAATATGTCAGTGACCTGTGGCGCGTGCCCACTGACGGCAGTGCGGCGATCCAGCTGACGCGCGGGGACAGCAAGGATCATTCGCCGTGCTTTCGGCACGATGGTGCGCTCGCATTTCTTTCGAATCGCACGCCGAATGAGGTCAAGCCGGACGAGGACGCCGCGGAGCGCATGCAGGTGTGGCTGCTGCCGGCGCACGGCGGTGAGCCGCGCCAGCTCACGGATGAGCCGCTGGGCGTCGCGGCTTTTCGTTGCGCGAAACGTGCCGCGCGCCTGGCGCTGCTGGCGCCGGTACTGGCGGGCGTCGAACTCGCCCAGCAGCGCGAAACCGCGACCAAACGCCGCAAGAGCGGCCCGAGTGCCCGTCGGTTCCGCACTCAGCCGGTGCGCCACTGGGATGCGTGGCTGCATCAGAATCCGGATCTGCCGTGCCTGCATCTGCTCGTCTGCGACGCCGAAGGCGGCGGCCGCGTTGATCTGACGCCAAACGCGCGCAGTGAATTCGCGGTGGATCCGGCACTGGATATTGCAGCCGACGGCGGCCACGTCGTCGCAACCCAGTCCAGTTTGGGTGCGGACCGGGAGCTGGATTCCGCGCTGCTCGTGATCGAGGTCGAGTCCGGCGCGAGCCGAGTGCTCGCGGGCGGCAGCTGCAGCAACTGCGAGGCACCCGCGTTCTCACCCGACGGTGCGCAGATTGCGGTGCTGCGGGCGCAGCGCAGTGCCGCCTTCGCCGTGCGGCCACGAATGACGTTGCTCGACGTGCGCAGCGGCGGCCTGCGTGAACTCGGTGAGACATGGGATCGCTGGCCGGGCGCGCCCCAGTGGAGCGCGGATGGCAGCCGGCTGTACTTCTGCAGCGACGACGCCGGTGCAATTCCGGCATTCGCGATGGACACCGCGACGGGCAGCGTGACGAGGCTGTCCGCCGAGGGCCAGTTCGATCACCTGCAGGTCTTGGCTGACGGTCGCGTTGCGGCGATCCGCTCGAGCCTGCTCGGCGCCCCCGAGTGCACCATTCTTGATCCTGCGATATCCGGCGGCACGCCCCGCGCATTGGCGGCCCTGTCCGGTTTCGACGGTGCGCAGGCGTGGGCGCAGGTCGAGGAGTTCAGCGTTCGCTCCACCGACGGCACGCCGATCCAGTGCCTTCTGGTACGGCCGCGGCACCCGCCGACCGGTGCGGACCAGCTGCCCCTGCTGTTGTGGATCCATGGCGGTCCGATCGGCGCCAATCACGATGGCTGGCACTGGCGCTGGAATCCGCTGCTGCTGGTCGCACACGGCTACGCGGTCGCCCTTCCCAATCCGCGCGGCTCAACCGGCTTCGGGCAGGAGTTCATCCAGGGGATCTGGGGCAACCTCTGGGGTGATCAGTGCTTCAAGGATCTGATGTGTGTCACCGACGCATTGTGCGCGCGGCCCGATATCGACCCGGAACGCATCATGGCGATGGGGGGTTCCTTCGGTGGTTACATGACCAACTGGATCGGCACGCAGACGACGCGCTTCAAGTGCCTGATCACGCACGCGAGCATCGCCACGATGGCCCAGTTCACGGGCACCACCGACCATCCTGGCTGGTGGTACCTCGAGATGGGCGGGGAGAACCCCTACGCCGACATGGAGCGCTTTGACCGGTACGCCCCGATCCGGTACGTGGGCAACTGGAAGACCCCGGTGCTGATCATTCACGGCGAGCGCGACTACCGCTGTCCCATCAATGAAGGGCTCAACCTGTTCGAAGCCCTCCAGTACCACGCCGTGCCCAGCGAACTGCTGATATTCCCGGACGAGAGTCACTGGATACTCAAACCCCGCAACGTGGTGGCGTGGTATGAAGCGGTCAGTGAGTTCATCGGCCGGTATCTGCGCGAGAGCTAGAAGGTGCGCTTGAAGGTGATGCCCCACTCCAGCGGCGGCGCCACATTGCCCTCTTCGCGCCCGAAGAATGCTCGCCACGCATTGGCTCAAAGTAATGGTGCCGCGGATGAAGATTTCACGTCCGGTGGTGCGGGAGTTCATTGAATTCCTGAAGCTTCGGCTGCAGTCTTTCGGGGAGTCGCCGGGTTCCGATGAGCGCCTTGCTGGGTGATACGCCGCAGCGCGACTACGCGCGCAAGCTCTCGCTGTTCAACCGCTTCGCGGCGGCGGAGCTGCAGACGGCCGTGGCGCGGCTGGCCCTTGCACCGGGAATGCGGCTGCTGGATGCCGGCTGCGGTTCGGGCGAAACGCTCAAGTTGTTGGCGGCGGCGGTGGGTCCGGACGGACTCGTCGCCGGCATCGATCTGGCAGCCGCGCACACCACGGCGGCAAGGGCCGCCAATGCGCCGGCGACTCTCATCGTGCAGGGCAACCTGGTGCGGCCACCCTTCGCCGCTGGCCGGTTCGATCTCATCTGGTGTGCGAACACGTTGAACCACCTGCAGGATCCTGGCGCAACCCTCGCGCAGTTTCGCGTCCTGCTGAAGGCCGGCGGGCGGGTCGCCTTGGCGCAAAGCTCGATGCTGCCCGACATGTACTTCGCCTGGGACGAGCGCCTCGAGCGGGCGGTCACCGCGGCCGTCCGGCGCTACTACCGGGAGCGCTACGGCCTGAACGAGGAGGCGACCACGGGCATCCGCGCCCTGGTCGGACTGGTACGCACCGCGGGCTTCGCCACCGTGCGCGCCGACACCATCGCCATCGAGCGCGTGGCCCCCCTGGGCAACGTCGATGTCGACTACCTGTTCGAGGCCATCTTCAGCGGCACCTGGGGAGAGCGCCTTGCTCCTTATCTGTCGAGCGCCGATTACACACACCTGCGGAAGCTGTGCGATCCGGATGCCCCGGAATTCGCCCTGCGGCGCCCCGACTTTCACTTTCTGCAGACCCTGACCGTGGTGACCGGCAGCCTTTGAACCCCCGGGCGGCCCCGTGGAACCTACGGGGGTGTGTACTTTGCTCCTGACGCATGGCTATTTCCTTTTCGAAGACGAAAAGGAGCTGCAGATCATGCGGCCGTACCCGACTCTCGGGCTCCTGTACCTGTCGGCCTACCTGCGGCGGGCAGGATTCGCGGTCGATATCTTCGATTCGACCTTCGCCGAGCGCGGCAAACTCTTCGAGCGCCTGGCTGCCGAGCGCGGCGTGCTCGGCATCTATACCAACCTCATGACCCGCCGGCCGGTGCTGGACATCATCGCGGTCGCCAAGCGCCATGGCTGGACCGTCGTCCTGGGTGGCCCGGAGGCCGCCAACTATCCGCGCGAATACCTGGCCCACGGCGCAGATGTGATCGTGACGGGTGAAGGTGAGACGACGCTCGAGGAACTGCTGCCGGCGCTCGCGGCGCGCGGACCGCACCGTCTGCATGGCGTGACCGGCTGCACCTTCCGCGACGAGCACGGCACCGTGGTCACGAATGCCGAGCGCCTCAAGATTGCGGACCTGGACTGCCTGCCCTGGCCGGACCGCGACCGCATCGATCAGGCCCGTTATGTCAATGTCTGGCGCGAGAAGCACGGCATGGGCAGCGTCAACATGATCACCGCGCGCGGCTGCCCGTATCGCTGCAACTGGTGCTCGCATGCGGTGTACGGCTACTCCCATCGGCGGCGCAGTTTCCTCGATTGTGCCGCGGAGCTCGAACACATCATGACGACCTGGCGCCCGGACCAGGTGTGGTATGCGGATGATGTCTTCACGATCAGTCATCCGTGGCTGTTCGGCTACGCGCAGGAACTGAAGCGGCGCAACCTGCGCGTGCCCTTCGAGACCATATCGCGGGCCGATCGCATGATGAAGGACGAGGTGCTCGCGACGCTGGCGGAAATGGGTTGTTACCGCATCTGGATCGGCTCGGAAAGCGGCAGCCAGCGAATCCTGGATGCGATGGAGCGCGGCGTCACCATCGAGCAGGTGGCCTGGGCAGCAAAGGCGGCGAAACGCCATGGCATTCAGGTCGGCATGTTTCTCATGTGGGGCTACAGCGGCGAGCAGCTCGAGGACATCGCCGCAACGGTTGACCTCGTGAAGCAATGCCAGCCGGACGCCTACCTGACCACCGTGGCCTATCCCATCAAGAACACCGCCTTCTTTCACAAGGCCGGGGAGTCGGTCGTGATGGCAAAGGACTGGGCCGCAGCGACCGACCGCGATTTCATGATCCAGGGCCGCCACTCCCGCGGCTACTACAAACAGGCCGACGCCTGGCTGCGCAATGAAGTCGAGGCCACGCGCATCGCCGGGCGCGATCCGCTGGCGGCGGCCCGGATGAGTTCGGCGGCCCGTGCGGCGCGCGAGTCCATGCTGGGACTCGCCGCGGAAACCGAGGTTTGAACCGGCCGTGAGCGGGCAGGCGTTCGATGCCCTCGCCGCAGCGTATGACGGGCAATTCACGCATACTCGCATCGGCATGGCCATGCGCCGGGTGGTCTGGGCGCGTTGCGCGGCGCGTTTCGGGCCGGGCCTGCGGATTCTGGAGATGAACTGCGGCACCGGGGAGGACGCCCGCTGGCTCGCGGCCCAGGGGATGCAGGTGCTGGCGACGGATATTTCGGCAGACATGGTCGAAGTCGCGCGGCGCAAGCTCGCCGGCCTGTCCGAAAACGCCGCGGTGGAATTCCGGGTACTCGCCTGGGAGCGGCTGGCATGGCTCGACGTACCGCCGTTCGATGGCATGCTGTCGAACTTCGGGGGCCTCAACTGCGTGGCCGATCTGCACGGCGCTGCGGAGGCCCTCGCCGCAGCCCTGCGACCCGGCGCGGTCGCGATCCTGTGCATCATGGGCCCGCATGTTCCCTGGGAGTGGCTGTGGTTTCTTGCCCGCGGCCGCCCCGACTCGGCGTTCCGCCGCCTGCGACGGCACTGGGAATGGGCAGGCATAGCACTGCGCTATCCCTCCATCACGACCACCGTTGCGGCCTTCGCGCCCCGCTTCCGGCTGCTGCGCGCCGGAGCGATCGGCGCGCTACTGCCGCCGCCCTACACCGAGGGCTCGCTGGGTCGCTATCCGCGTCTGCTCACCGCGCTGGAAAGACTCGAGCGCCGCCTGGAGAGCCGCTGGCCCTTGCCCCAGCTGGCGGATCACTACCTGCTCGAGCTGCAGCGCGTTTGACGAGCATCGATCATGACTGAAGGTGACTATGCCGAGCTATGCGCGGCCTGTGACCGGCTGCTGCGCAGCCCGGCAACCAGCCTGGAGCGCGTCGCCGTGCCGCTGCTCCACGTCATCAACGAGCACCCGGCGGGCTTGCGGCAGTACGAACCGGTACTGCAGCAGGCCCAACCTGAGAGCCTGCCGCTGGCACTGCGTCGTCAGTCCCGGGCGCTCGCACGCGTGGCGCGGGCGCTCATGAGCGGCGCGCGGCCGCTGCCTGCGCCTGCGACCGCGACGGTCCTGATCGTTTCGCATCTGACGAGTCCCGCCCAGCTGGCCTCCCCGGACGACTTCTACTTCGGTGCGCTGCAGCGGTTGTTGCAGGAACGCGGAGTGCGCTCGTTCCTGGTGCTCGTGGATCACCTGCGCGATGAAGCCGCACGGCGCACGTGCCAGGCCCAGCTGCGGGAAGGCACGCGGCGTCTGCTGCCGCGTCTCGTGCCGGCCGTCATCGAGGCACAGCTCTGGCGCCGTTGCCGCGAGGCTGCGCGGCGGCTGCGTCGGGAGGCCCTGGCCTGCAGCTCCGCGCCCGAACTGGCGCTCGCCGTGCTCGCAGGCCAGCACGTACTGCTGGGGACGACGGCCGCCAATCTGCGTCTGCATGCCGCGATCCGCGACCTGTGCCGGCGGCTGCGACCGGACATCATCATCACCACGCACGAAGGGGACGCCTGCGAGCGGATGATCTGGCACGCCGCGCGCGCCAGCGAGCGACCGCCGCTGTGTGTCGGCTATCAGCACACGCGGCTCACGCAACGCGCGCATGCAATCCGGCGCACCATCGGCCCGAGTCCGCAGGGCTGTGACCCGGATGTCATCCTGACACTCGGCGAGACCTCACATGCACGACTCGCGCAAAGCCCGCAATTACAGCCGGTGCAGCTGATCACCTATGGCTCACACCGCCGGGCGACGACCGCGCCGATCTTCAGCCGTGGATACCGTCCCCGAGGCTGCCTGGTGCTGCCGGATGCGGATGAAACCGAGTGCGTCATCCTCTTCGCGTTTGCCGCGGACTGCGCACGCCGTGATCCGGATCTGGAATTCGTGTTCCGACCGCATCCGGCTACGGATTTCAAATCGCTGCAGGACCGGTATGCGACGCTGCGGTCGCTGCCCACCAACGTCACGATAGGAAGCGCGAGCGCGCTTGAGGAAGAGTGCCGGCGCTCGCGCTATTGCCTGTATCGGGGATCCTCGGCCGCGCTGCATGCCGTGCTGCTGGGCCTCAAGCCCTTCTACGTCGCCCGTGCGGGCGAACTGTCGTTTGACCCGCTGTTCGAGCTGCGGGAGTGGCGCGAGACGGTGCATTCACCCCAACAGTTCCAGGAAGGCGTGCGCCGGGCCGAACAGACGCCGGACCCGTCGGCCGCATGGCGTGCCTGGCAACACTGTGATCGTGCCGTCGCGACCCTGCGGCCGGCGGCCCTCGACGAATTGCTGCGGCGGCTGCCGCGACGTTAGAGGTCAGCGCGCAGCCGCGAGCAGCTCCTGCAAGGCGGCGGCGCTGTCCTGCGGGTGCCGGCCACGGCGCAGCTCAAATCCCCCGCGCTGCTCCATGTTGGCCTCAAAGCGGCGCCACTGCGGCTGCCCCGCCGCGTAAGGTTGTGCAGCCGCGAGGCGGGTGCGTACTTCGGGACCGGAGAGTGGTCGGAGCAAAGACCTGCCGCCCGGCTTCGGTGACAGGAATACGAGGCCTGCAAGCTTCGGTGGCACAGCGGCCAGCGGATGACCCGCGCCGCGTAGGTCCATCTCGTACTTGCGCACCCCGCTGCGACGACGGATGGTGGGTGCCGCGCGAATCACACGCGCCTGCGCAGCCGACAGCCAGTGCAGCGTATCCGGACAGACGTGCAGGAAATTCGCGATACCCGTCGCCAGCAGCTCCCTGGCAGCCACGAATACCGCATCCTCGGCGACGAAATCCAGGCCACGCAACAGACAATGCAGCGCCACCGTGGACTTGCCGGCGCCGCTCGGCCCCATCAGCAGCAGGCCGCGGCCCTGCAGGCTCACGCACGCCGCGTGCAGCGGCAGCAGCTGCTGCGCACGGGCCGCCAGTGTAAACACCGCGAACTCGAGCAGCTCGTAGCGCGCGTGGTAGGGAAATTTGAACATCTCCCGGGCGATCACGACGAGCGCACCGCGCGCCTGCGGCGAGAGCGCCACGAAGCTCGCAGGTCCGGCGACCCCACCGAGAAATCCGGCACCGCCCACCAGCGTCAGATCGGGCGGTTCACGGCGCCCGCGTCCTCGGAGGCCGGCGCCGTTGAGGACCAGGCGCACATCGAAGTCCGGGGTGCGCCCTGCCAGTTTGTGGGCGGGAAGTCCCGCGTAGGCCCAGTCCACCAGGCGCAGCAGCTCGGCGCTGCGGCTCTCGAAGTGGAAGCGCCCGCCGAGCAGCTGCAGCGGCGCGCGGCCGCGCTGCGGTTCGTGTTCGGCGAACGGATCGGGAGGCGGGTCGGATCCGGCACGGGGCTGGCGTGGCCTCATGTCATCATCCCGAGCCGCGCGGCCGTGATGACCTCGGCCGGGGCCCCGGCCAGCAACGCGGCCACCTTCTGCACCACTTCTTCAGCAGCCGCGGCGTGCATGTCCGCCGAGCCGCCGGCGATGTGCGAGGTGAGAAACACATTCGGCAGACGGCGCCACGGATTTGCAGCGGCGAGCGGCTCTTCGGGAAAGGTATCCAGACAGGCGAAGATATCGCCGCGCTTGAGGCGGGCGAGCAATGCGACCGGCTCAATCAACGCGCCGCGCGCCACATTGATGAGCACGGCGCCGGGTCGCAGCCGCGCCAATTCCGCCGCGCCCAGGAAATGCTGCGTGTCGCGGGTCAGACCGCGGTGCAGGGACACCACGTCGGCCGCCAGCGTGTCGGCCAGCGAGGCCGGGCGGGCGCCCGCGGCCGCGATCGCTGCCGCCGCAGCGTGTTCGGTGTACACGAGCACGCGCGCGCCGCTGGCGCGACAGCGTGCACAGAAAGCCTGCGCATTGGCGCCCCAACCAATCAATCCGACCGTGGCCTGGCGCAACTCGCGACCCTGACCCGTGGGATTGGGCTGCAGGCCGATCGCGGGGCGCGCACGGCGCCACAATTTGCGCAGCACCGGTTCCAGTCCGCAGACGCGCAGCGCAGGCAGCAGGCGCGTTGCGCTCCGCGTCAACGTGCCGCGCCAACCCGGCAGCCGGGGCTGAGTGCCCCAGCCGCCGCGTCGCATGAGCTGGTGGGAGTAGAAGGCCTGGCGGCGACCCAGAATCGCCAGCCCCAAGGCGAATTCGGCAACACTCTGTGCATACGCGGTACTGGCATTGACGAGCGTGACGTTTCGCGCCAGCAGGGCCTCGGGCGCGTGGCGGGCGACGGACAGGCCCACGACACCGACGACGGCGAGCGCCGGCAGCTTCACGAGGACTTCCGTCGGCAAGACGGCGGCCCCGCGCCCGAGAATGATTGCCACCACATCGGGTAACGCCTGCGGCGCATGGCGCACGTCGTTCAGGCCGATGAACCGGAACTGCACCAGGTGCCGCGCCAGGGCGCGCTGCAGTCCATCGGGATTCACCACCAGGATTGATTTCCCCGCCGGCGGTGGCGTGCGCGCCCGGGTCGGCACACGGGGGGCCGGCAGCGGTCCGCAATGACCGGCTTCGATACGTTCCGCCAGGTACAGCGAGGGCGCGATGGCCTCGATGCTGTGGCACGGTGGGACCCCGGTACGCAGCGCCTCCACAAATGCATCATGCTCGGCCGCAATCCCGTCGCCCTGCATCGGCAGCGGCAGTACCGCCGATGTGCCGCCGCTCTCCACGCGCAGACCCTCGGCGCTGACCGTGCAGGTCTCACCGGCCGCGTGGAAGACATACTCCTCGCGCCGCGAACCTGACTCGTTGTTGCACGCGAACAGCGCGTGGGCGCCATCACGGAAGCGCAGCAACGCCGAGAAAATCCCCGGCGCGGCCGCAGTGCCACCGGACACCGCATAGAGCTGCTCGGGCAATCCGCCCATCATGAAAACCAGTGCGTCCAATGCGTGGATGCCGTTCGCACCGAGCCAGGTGGACGCACCGAATGGCGGTGGCGTGCGCTCTGGTTTGTGGAATACCGCCTCGGCCGTGCACCAGCCGGCCTTGCCGGCACGGGCGCGTACGGCGGCGAGAGATCGATAGAAGCGGCGGTTGAGGCCACCTGCGGCGATCAGTCCCGCGGCGCGCGCGGCCTGCGCCAATTCGCACGCCTGCGCGTACGTGGGTGCAATCGGCTTCTCGACGAACAGGTGTTTGCCGCTGTGAAGTGCCGCCAGGCCGCAGGCATGATGCAGCTGGGCGCTGCCCAGGACATACACGGCATCCAGGTCCGTGCGCTCGATGGCGGCAAGCGCATCCGTGGCACTCTTCAGGAAGCCAAACCGCTGCCGCGCCGCCGTGGCGCGCGCGGCGTCGAGATCGCACACGAGCGAGAGCACGATCCGTCCCGCATCGCGCAGGCGCGCGAGCTGCGGCAGATGCAGCGCCACGGCTGCCGGGCCCGCGCCGATCACGAGCACGCGAGCGGGAGTGGCAGCGGTGATCACCGTTTGGATCTGGCGTGTCTCAACGAGCATCTTTATGATTCCCGCCGGAGGTACCATGCAGATTCCCGGCCGAAACAGTTTGCAGGCAGCCGCGCGCAAGGGACGCCAGGTGTTGCAACGCGCGTTTCCCGTGCTCGGGTTGCGCTTCACGCGACGGCTGCCGGGCGCCTTCCAGCCGTACAACCACACGTTGCCGGATCGCTATCCGTGGCTGTTCGGCTTCGCGGCAGCTGAACTCGCGGCGATTGCGCAGCCGCGGATCCTGTCCTTCGGCTGCTCGCGGGGCGAGGAGGTATTCAGTCTGCGGCGCTATTTGCCGACGGCTGCGATCAAGGGCATCGATGTCGATCCGAAAAACATCGCGTGCTGTATCGAGGGGGCCCGAACGCGCGGCAGTCTCGGGCTCAGCTTCGAGAACGCCGCATCCAGCGCGCGGGAAGCCGACGAATCCTATGATGCGATCTTCTGCCTCGCCGTTCTGTGCCTGGGGGACCTGACGGTGCGCGGCGCGACGCGCAGCGATCCGCAGCTGTATTTCGCGGATTTTTCGCGCGCCGTTGCGGATCTTGCACGGTGTCTCAAACCCGGTGGACTGCTGCTGCTGCAGACCACCAGTTATCGCTTCGGCGATACCGACACCGCCGCGGATTTCGAAGTCGTGCTGGAGGCGCAACTGTCGCAACTCGCGCCGGATGTCCTGTTTGGACGCGACAACCGTCTGTTGCCGGGGGAGCGCTATCGCGCCGTGGCATTCCGCAAGCGCCGCCATGTTGGTCAGAGTCCCGAGACGCGCGGGTCCCAGAGCTTTATGAAGCGCTGCGACGCATCCAGCTCCCAGGGCTGACCGTAGCGGCGGAAGCGATAGCGCCACGCGGCCAGCGCACTCAGGGCGGTCTTGCCCCATCCGGGCGAGCGTACGTCGGTGATGGTCGGAAACCGGCAGCCCAGCACCGTCGTGAAGTCCTTGATCCGCTGCCGCAGCTGCGGGGTGATCCAAGGCGTATTGGTGTGACACCAGTATTCCACCCAGGATTGCTCCGCCCAGCCACGCGCGGTGGTGGGGAACTGCAGCGGCCGGGCATCCGCGTCGCGCAAAGCGGCGACCGAGCGTTCCACGTGGGGACTGCTGCTGCCGGGGGCGGCCGGCAGCGGTGCGTAGATGTACAGCATGATCTCCGTGCGCGGGTGCACACGCTTGATCTGGCGGATGAATTCAAAGGTCCGCTCCGTTTCACCCTGCGGGTCCTGCGGCGGCGCCAGCATGAAGGACAGCTCGGGAATGACGCCGTTGCTGCGACACTTTTCAACGACCTCGAGGGTCTGGTCGGTCTTCGTGCCCTTGCGGATGTCGTGCAGCAGCCAGTCGCTCGGGGATTCCGCGCCGATGTAGGCCATCCGCAGACGGCTGCGGCGCACCAGCGCCCAGCCTTGCGCGGACAGGTTCAGCAGGGCATCGGAACGGGCGAAGCACCACCACGGCATCTGCATGTCGGCCAGGACTTCGAGCAGCGGCAGCGTGTCCTCCTCGCGGTCGAAGAAATTGTGATCGTAGAACTGGATGGAGTCGGCCCCCAGTTCGTCCCGCAGGTAGCGCACGTCCCGCGCCAACCGCTGCGCCGGCGGCAACGCCGTACGGCCGCGGAACATCGCCGCCACGCCGCAAAAGGTGCAACGGAAGCGGCACCCGAGGGCCGCCTGATAGCCGCTGGTGCGTTGGCCAAGGAAGGTCCGACCCAGATAGCGTCGTGGATTGCCGAGCCGTTCGAAGGGCAGTTCGCGGTGCAGACCCGCGCTCGAGAACGGCCGATTGCGGTTGTGGATGATCCCGTTTTCCGCACGCCACGAGAGGCCGGCAATGCCCGGCAGCGCGTCCAGGCGGCGTTGGAACAACGCATCGAGCAACTCGATGAAAGTCTCCTCGCCCTGCCCGCGGATGGCGTAGTCGACGAACGTCTCCTCCAGGCAGGCCGCCGCGCAGATGGTGGGGAACTGGCCGCCCCAGATGATCGGAAGCTGCGCAAATCGTGCCCGCACCGCCTGCGACAGGGCGATGGCGGTGCGCAGCTGCGGGCCTCCCATGACACTGACGCCCAGGGCATCGACACTTCCGGAGTCGATCTGGCGCAAGGCGGTGGAGATGAAGTCACGATCGACGTTGCCGTCCAGAATGCTCGAGCCGTAGCGGCCGTCCAGCGCGGCGGAAAGATTGAGCGCGGCCAGCGGAAAGCGCGCGCTGCGGCGCGCGGTGATCGTCGGGTTGACGAGCAACACGTGCCCTAGGTGCGGCACTCGCCCTCCCGAGCGATGAGACTCTGCCACGAACGCCCCAGCTCCCGGCGCGCCGGTTCGCGGTCTGTCGCATCCGCAGCGCCCTGCAGCTTCACCTGTTCGTGCAGCAGGTTGCGCACGGCGCGATAGAAGTCCGAACCGTAGGTGCCGCGAAACATCATCGCAAGATCATTGCTGTCCTGCCAGTGCGTCTTCGGCCCCAACTGCGCCTTGACCTGTTCATAGAAGGCCGTGCCGGGCAACGGATACGAAACGCTGATGCCGATGTCATCCGGGCAGGCTGTGTCGATCAGGTCGCGGGTGGCCAGGATGTCCTCGAGTCGTTCACCGAGGTAGCCCAGCTGGATGAAGAATCCGACGCGGATGCCCTGCGCCTTCAGGCGCGCGCGTGCGGTGTGGATCTCTGCCACCTGCACACCCTTGTTCATGGCATCGAGAACGCGCTGGCTGCCGCTTTCCGCGCCCAGCCAGGCCTCCTGGCAACCTGCCTCGCTGAGCGCGGCCGCCATGCCCGGAGTGATCAGGTCCGCGCGTGTTTGAATGGTGAACGGCACGGACCCGCCGCCGGCTCGGGTTGCGCGCGCAAAGGCCTGGACCCAGTCGGCGCGGAAACCGAAGATGTCATCCGCGAACCAGATATGGTCAGGAGCGAAACTGCGCTTCAGATGGAGCATCTCGGCTGCAACCGCCTCCGCCTCGCGCTGCAGATAGCGGTTGCCCCAGATCGGTTTTGCGCACCACGCGCAGCGGAAAGAGCAGCCGCGTGATGAGGCCATGTTCAGGCTGAAGTAGCCGTGGGCCTGCTGCCAGGCGCGGCGATAGCGTTCCATGTCGACCAGGTCCCAGGCTGGCAGCTCGGGCTGACGCGCATCCGCCTTGCGGCTTGCACCCTGGGTGACACTCGTTTCGCTGCCGGCTCCGGCGATTCCGGGTACGCCCGACACGAGCTGCGCACGATCGAGTGTCGGATCAGCATGCAGTCGTTGCACCAGCCGTTGCAGCGCCTCGTGTCCCTCGCCGAGCAGGACGGCATCCGCACCGGCGCTGAGGTACGCATCCGGTGCATCGCTGGCGTCAGATCCGGCAACGATGATGCGTGCGCCGCGCTCACGGGCGGCACTGATCATCTCGCAGGCGGCCCGGCGCATGGCACCGAGACACATCTTGCTCAGGAAATTGAAATTGTCCTCATAGATGACGAGCAGCTGCGGGGTTTGTTCGTGCAGACAGCGCGTGTAGTCCGCCAGGCCCGCTGCCAGCATGGCGTCGAACAGCGCAACCTGATGGCCGCCGGCGCGCAACATCGCTGCAACCTGCAGCGTGGCAAGCGGTGGATAGGGTTTGGCGCGCTCGTATTGCTTCGGGTCGAAGCGCAGGAAGTAGGAATGAGCAACAAGTATCGACAACATCGGTAAACCCAAGAAACCAGGGCTTCTTGTTGAGTACCTCATGAGGGTCGGAAGGTTCAGGCGGGTGGCTGCTCCAGGGCCGCGCGGGCGATATACATGGACGCCTGCCGGGGCGGGCGGCCGAACAGCCAATGCACGACGCGGCGCCGCTGTGACATGTGGGTCCAGGAACGCTGCATCGCCCATTGCTCAGTGGCAAGGTGGCGGCGCGAGACCATCTGTTCCGGCCCCGGAAAAATGCGCTCCCACACATAGCGCAGTCGCTCCTCGTGCGAGGTGCACCACGGCAGCCCCGGAAATGCGGGAATCGACAGCGACGCAAGTGACATCTTCGAGAGGTTCGCCTGCCGACACTGCCGCCGCAGCGGCCCGGGGCAGGCGCGGCGCAGCACGGCCAGCACTTCAGCAGGCACCAGCGTCGGGTGATAACGGTTGAGCATTTCAAGCGGCGGCAGCGCCCACCACGGCGCGTGCGGTGCGGGACGCATCGCCAGCAGACCCTGCCAATCCCCGGCGCTCATCCTGGCGCCCAGCCGGGCCAGATCGTGCAGATGCATGAGCCGCAGCTGGCGGCCGCACAGGTTGCCGGCGGCGTGCAGCAACAGGTGCAGCAGCAGGGCATTCGTCGAAGGATAGGCATTGAGGCCCGGCCTGGGATGCGGCGGCAACAGCAGATCGGTGATGGTGACTTCGGTCTGCGGCAGCCTTTCCGCAATCCGCGTATGCAGCTCGATTTTTACCGGATAGTTTGCATGCTCGCCCAGCGGCACGGCGGACTGCGTTGCCTGCCACGCGCGCGCCTCGACGCGCGACTGTGAGTGCTCGAACATCTGATGCTTCCAGATAGCCCCGGTCTGCAGGTAGCCCAGGGAGGCGAGCAGCTGTGCCGCGCGCAGCGCGTCCGCTTCCTGAACCAGCAGATCGATATCCGCCATCGGCCGCTCGCCGGGGACGTAGACCTTCAGGGCATGCAGCGCCGCTCCCTTGAGCGCGACGGCAGCGAGTCCTTGGGTGCTCGCCAGCGCATCGATGGCCTCGAGTTCCGCGGCGATTCGCTGGTGCCGCAACAGGGTCTGGCGCCGCTGCTCCAGGATGAACGCCTGCCAGCGCGGCGGACCCGACCAGCGCAACGTGCCCGCGAGCAGCGGCGTCACGCCGTGCAGCACCGCCGCGGCGTGCGCCATGCGCCAGCCGAAGTCCGTCCACGGCGGAGCGTGCAGCTGCGGCTCGACGAGCTCCGCCGCGAACCGCTCGGTGGCATCGGCCAGGCCACGCCCGATCATTTTGGGTGTCGACACGATGGTTCCTTGCTCATTGCGAAGACGATGGCCACCGGCACGGACAGGGCGCGCGGATCGAAGCGCTGTCCCGCGACGATGTCGGCGGGATCCAGCTGCGGTTCGCTGATCGCCTCGATGCGCAGACCGGCCGCCTTGCTGGCCGCCTGCCAGTCCGCGTAACGATGCGGGGTGTACTGCACGGCGTAGCGCTGGTCGGCGATGGTGAAGGTACGTTTCCAGCCGAGCGTATCCGCGATGGGGTGAAAGTCACTGCACAGCAGCGTTGCGGAGTCCTTCAGCACCCGCGCCAGTTCCGTGAGGGCCGCCTTGAGGTCGGCGACATGTCCGAGCGTCAGCGCGCACACGATGATGTCCGCCCAGCCATCGGTGACGGGCACGCAGGTGGCCGATCCCTGGATCACCTGCAGGCCCTGGGCACGGGCCTGTGCGAGCATCTGCGCGGAACGATCGACACCGAGTGACGTGGCGCCACGTTGACGGGCATGCAGCAGGTAGCGGCCGCTGCCGCAACCCACGTCCAGCACCCGCATCCCCGCAAGCGTCGCCGGCAGCAACGCCAGCATGGCGCGCTCTTCGGCACGCATGAAGGGGTTGTGGGAATGCGGTGGATAGTTCGCGGCCCACAAGGCGTAGCCTGCGACCGGATCGAGTTCCTGCAGCGCGCTCACTGCAGCGTGAGTCCCGGTTCCGGAATCCAGGTGGCAGCCCCTTGCGGCGACAATGCGTCGGTGCGGCACAGTTTCGGGTGCCCATCGAGCCATACGGCGCTGCAGGAAATCTTGAGCGCGGCGAACCAGTCCGCGAAATCCGGATCCGTGATGAAGGGCTCCCCGCGCCGCACCACGGCACGCAGCTGCGCACGCCGCAGCTCGTGCAGCTCGCCGAACGGATCGCCACCCCGATCACAAACGATGAGGTAGTCATCGCAGCGGGCGGCGCGCAGTAGGCGTTGGGCGTGGCCGGTGACGAGCTGCAGCAGCTCCCGAGGCGAGAAATCACTGTGCGCGGCCGCCACCTCCAGTTCCGCCAGCAGGTCGCGCGCTCCCGTCAGTCGCGAATCGGTTCCCAGGGCAAGGCAGCCGGCGGCGAAGAGCGCGCGCAGCCGGTGCGGCGCAATGGTTTGCCCCAGCATCGACAGATTGCTGGAAGGACACCAGACCACGCCGGCACCCGCACGCACGATGTCCGCCACGTCCGCGTCATTGAGCCCGACGCCATGGACGAGCACCGTGTTGCCGCTGAGGCAGCCGAGTTGCCGCAGTTCCTGCAGTTCACCGGCGGCGAGCCCATCAACGCCTTCCGCGAGATGGATGAACCACGGAACCGTCGCGGGCGAATCGCGGAAACTGGCGGCGACGTCAGGACCATAGTGCAGGTGCAGCGAGTGGGCCCACGTGCACGGTTGGGATACCCGTACCGGAAAGTTCATCGCATCAAACATTTCATGTGCCCGATCGTGATGCATGACCGTGGTCGCACCGCTCAACGCGTTCTTGAGTCCGCCGTGCCACAGGCGCACCGCCAGCGGCGTGGACAATGCCGCCTGGACTCCGGCGTGTGCGAAATGGCCCCGAAAGGCCGCCGCCCATTCGTAACTGTTGCGAAAGGGAGCTCGCTGCGGTAGTGGTGGGACGCCATTCTGGTGCAGATGGTCATGCGCGTTGACCAGCGCGGGCAACACCAGATGGTGGCGCAGCTGTTTCGCGAAATGTTCAGGCGCATTGTCCCGGGATTGGAGGCACAGGTCGCGCACGATGACGCTGCCCTCGACAGGACAGGCAACGGCTACATTGCGCAGAACGACCACTCAAGCTGAGTGCCCTTTCGCGCTCGAATGGTTCTACGGAAATCCACCATGAAACGGATCGGTGTCGGCTTCGTTTTCCTCTGGTTCTTCCTGGGCGGCATCGCGCACTTCGCCGCGACCCGCCTCGAGATGAGTATCGTGCCACCCTCGCTCCCGGATCCCCTCGCGCTGGTCCTGATCAGCGGGACGTGCGAACTGCTCGGTGCCTTCGGGTTGCTGTTCGCGCCGACCCGGCGGCTGGCCGGCATTGGACTGTTCGTGCTGACGGTTGCCGTCACACCTGCGAATGTCTATATGTTGCAGCACGCCGAGCGCTTCAACGTTCCGTACTGGCTGCTCGTCGCCCGGCTGCCGCTGCAGCTGGTGCTGCTGGCCATCATCGCGTGGAGCGCGATACAGTGGTCGTTTTCGACGGCGGAGAAATCAGCATGAAAGTTGCAGTCATCGGTGGGACCGGCAGGATCGGCAGCAAGATCACGGCGGAACTGTTGCAGCGCGGTCATACGGTTACGGTGATCGCGCGCAATCCCGAGAAGGCCGAGAGCGGGCCGAACGTGAAGGCCGTCAAGGGCGACGTCACCGATCCGGGGAGCGTTGCGGCGCTGGTTCGCGGGCACGATGCGGTCATTAGCTCCGCGCCGTTCATTCCGGGGATCTCGGTCCAGGTGCTCGAGGCGGTGCGCAAGTCCGGCGTGAAGCGCTATATCGCGGTCGGGGGCGCCGGTTCCCTCAAGGCGGCTGACGGCAAGCTGGTCATGGACAACCCGCAGATTCCGGCCGAGTGGCTGCCAAGCATCAAGGAGGGCGCGGAGCTGCTGAAACTGCTGAAGGCCGACACCCAGCTGGACTGGACCTTCTTCTCCCCGGCGGTATTCATCGGCCCGGGTGAGCGCACGGGCAAGTTCCGGCTCGGCGGTGACGAGGTCGTCGCGGCGGCGGACGGCAAGAGCTCGATCTCCTATGATGACTACGCCATCGCCCTGGTCGATGAGCTCGAGCAGTCCAAACACGTGCGGCGCCGGTTTACGATCGGTTACTGAGCTGCCGGCCTCGCGGCATGCCTGCACGCACGGCTGACCGCCCGATCCTGGTGTGGTTCCGCCAGGACCTGCGTCTGACGGATCACCCGGCCCTGGCGCATGCCGCCGCGCGGGGCGGCGTCGTACCCGTATTCGTTCTCGACGATTCGCCGCGGGGCTGCGCCCGCGGCGGCGCCTCGCGCTGGTGGCTGCATCACAGCCTGGCGCGGCTGCGCGCCGCGCTCAAGGGCCTGGTTCTGGTGCGGGGCGAACCGGCAGTGGTGCTGCCGCAGCTGGCGCAGCGGGTGTCTGCGCAGGCAGTGGTCTGGAACCGGCGTTACGAGCCCCGCGCGCGCGCCGACGAACAGGCGCTCGGGCAGGAATTGAACAGCCGCGGCGTCGCCCATGAGAGCTTCCGCGGCAACCTCCTATGGGAACCCGGTCAGATCAAAACCCTGGGGGGCGACGCCTTCAAGGTCTTCACGCCCTTCTGGCGCGCCTGCCAGAAAGTCCCGGTGGCCGAGTGCCTGGCGGCGCCGAAGGTGCGGCTGCACAACCTCGACGGCCTGGGCGAATCGCTTGACGCATGGCAGTTGCTGCCACGCTCCCCGGACTGGGCGGCCCCCTTTGCAAAACACTGGAGCCCGGGTGAACGCGGTGCCTGGCAGCGGCTGCAGAAATTCCTCGCTGGGGGACTGCTGGGCTATGAGGAACTGCGCAATCGCCCTGACCTGTCTTGCGTGTCGCGGCTCTCACCGCACCTGCACTTCGGTGAGATCTCGCCGCGCCAGATCTGGGCGCAGGTCCGCGCGCTGATCAGCCGCGATCCGGATTTCAGGAACGACGGGGAGAAATTCCTCGCCGAAATCGGCTGGCGGGAATTCTCGTATCAGCTGCTGGTGCAGTTTCCGCAGTTGCCACGCAACAATTGGCGGCCCGAGTTCGATGGGTATCCGTGGGTCGCCGACCGTGCGCACCTTGCCGCCTGGCAGCGCGGACAGACCGGTTACCCGCTGGTGGACGCCGGCATGCGCGAGTTGTGGCGGACCGGCTATATGCACAACCGGGTACGCATGGTCGCCGCGAGTTTCCTGATCAAACATCTGCGCATCCACTGGCGCAAAGGCGAAACGTGGTTCTGGGACACGCTGGTCGATGCGGACCTGGCGAACAATGCAGCGGGCTGGCAGTGGGTTGCCGGCAGCGGTGCGGATGCAGCGCCTTACTTCAGGATCTTCAATCCGATGGAGCAGGGCCGTAAATTCGATCCGGACGGCAGCTATGTCCGGCGCTGGTGTCCGGAACTGGCCACTCTTCCGGATGCCTACCTGCATGCTCCCTTCGAGGCACCGCCGCCGGTGCTGCAGGCAGCCGGCGTTACGCTCGGCAGGACCTATCCCAAACCCATTGTCGAGCATCGCGCGGCGCGGGCCGCCGCGCTTGCCGGTTATCAGTCCATGCGGAAGCACTCATGAAAAAAGTTCTCATCACCGGCGGCGCTTCGGGCATCGGTTATGCCATCGCCCGCGCCTTCCGTCATCAAGGTGATCGCGTCTACATCTGTGACATCGATGCGCCGGGGTTGGAACGCGCGGAACTGACGCTGCCGGGTCTGCTCACGTCGCGCTGCGCGGTGGGGGAGCGCGAGGCCGTCACGGCGATGGTCACCGACGCGGCCCGGCGCATGGCGGGTCTCGACGTGCTCGTCAATTGCGCCGGCATCGGCGGACCGACGAAGCCGGTACAGCAGCTTGATCCGGCGGACTGGGACGCGGTGATCCGGGTCAACCTGACCGGAACGTTCGACGTGACGCGCGCCGCCATCCCGCACCTGATCCAATCGCGAAGCGGTGTCATCATCAACATGTCCTCCGCGGCGGGCCGCTATGGCTATGCCAATCGCAGCCCCTATTCGGCCACCAAGTGGGCGCTGATCGGATTTACCAAGACGCTGTCCATCGAACTGGCTGAGCAGGGCATCCGCGTGAATGCCATCGCTCCCGGTGCCGTGGCGGGCGAGCGCGCTGAACGTGTATTCCAGGGGCGTGCGCAGATTTCCGGCCGCTCGGTCGCGGAAGAAAAGATTCTGGGTCTTGCGAACCAGTCATTGAAGGAGCTGGTGGATCCTGACCACATCGCGGCGCTGGCGGTGTTTCTGGCCTCCGAGGCCGGCCGCTCGATTTCCGGTCAGGTGCTCCCGATCGATGGGGACATGCACCGGGCGTGAGGCGTCATGGCCGCCAGAGGACCGGACCCAGGAGCGTCATCTCGATCGGCGTCGAATCCGCTGGCGCGTAACTCGGGATCACCTTCAGATGCAGCTCATTGCGCGCCAGCGTCGCATGCGCGACGTTGCTGAACGGACCGTGCACGTCGGCGCCGCCGGTGTCCTCATGCACGATGTTGAACCTGAGGTCGGTGCCATTGATGACGAATCCATCGAGCGGCGCCATCGATTGGGGCGTGTCACACGGACCGCACACCAGCCCCAGCAGCTGCGTGCCCACCCGGCGAATGATGAAATACTGCTTGCCGGGACCTGTGCCGAAGAGCCATAGGCCGAGCACCTGGTCGGCACCGAGCGGCTGCGCCGGACCCGGCGCGACGTAGGCCGCAGCAGGGCGTGCGCCGGCGGGCCGCGCCGGTGCCGGTGGTGGGGGCACCGGCCGATGCAGGGTAACGATCTGCGGATGCGCGGACCCGCGGCCCGGTGTCAGAACGAGCTCATGGTCTTTGAGTACACCCCGCACGTCCTCGACGCTCACCTTGCCGGCCCCATAGTCGTGACGGATCGTGAAATGCGGCCCGGCGGAGTCGACCCGGCCGACAATGAATCCGAGGTTGCGCGGATCCGCACATTCAACGCAGTGCGTGCCGGTCACGACAGCGCCGCGCACGATGAGCAGGTAGACGTGCGTGTGCCCTTCAACCTCGGCCACCCAGCCACCGCGGATCGCGCCGGCCTCCTGTGCCTGCGTGGCACCGGGCACCGCCAGAATCGCCAACAGCATCAGTAGGGTTCTCATGGCGCCTCACTTCGACTTGTCGAAATTCAGCAGATCATCCTGCGAGTCGGGATTTTGCATACCCGGCTCATGGAACTGCTCCCAGATCTGCGCCCAGGGCCGGTTGAAAACATCCGGTATGGTGTATTCGAAGGTCTGCCCGGGGAGCTTCGGCGTCGCCACGCCCTTGACGGGATAGGCGGCAGGTACGCAGCTGAGGATCTCAAACGGGTCGCCCTGGTTGAGATTGCCGCTCTTCGTCCAGTTTTCCACGATCCGCACCGGATCCACCAGGGCGTCCTCGTCGTAGAGGATCGCCTCGTGCCGCAAACCGATGAACCGGCCACCCGCATCCTTGCGCGGCGTGTAGATCTCGATGGTCTGCAGCCTGTGACTGAATTCGGCGCCGCCGTGCGACATCCAACCCTCGATGTTGGAGGTCCAGGTGATCAGCGCATCGCCATCCCAGAAGCCGACGGTTTCGCCGAACCAGCGCGCGATGGCCGGCCCGAGGCGCGGCAGCGGACCGGTTTCGTTGAAGTCGCGCCCGATGTGGATCTGCGTGATGAGGGTTTCGGCGGCGTTGCGCATATCGAGCACGAGATCAGGCGTGACCACCAGATCCATCGTGTGGCCGCCGTACTGCGCGAAGCGGCGCATGAAGCCTTCGGGCCAGCAGTAGCCGCCGGGCCATTGCGGGGCGTTGTCGGCAGCGTCGTGATACATCTGCTGCACGAAGCGCTGCTGGTACTTCGGCGTGAGCAGCGACAGATAGGTCGGGATCTGCAGCACCGCGCCGTAGTACCAGGTCGCGGTCTTGGTCTGGTCGCGCTGGTAGCGCCCGTTCCAGTCCGGCAGCGTGGCCTGCGTGTACGCGGTGGGGCCGCCATGCGCGTGCGCCGCCTGGCGCAGCGCCGCGAACTGCGCCTTCGCCGTGCGGAACGGATAGGGACTCACGATCTGCGCACGTGGGTAGTCGCGGTTGCAGTAGCCCCACGCGGCGGTGCGGGGCGGGTCGCTGCCGATGAGCGGCACTTCGTAGGCGCCCCAGATCTGCTCGATCCCCACGGGTGAATTGCAGCGGTAGTAGCGCGGGTCGCTCCACAGGGCGCGATCCTTGTAGAAATCGCGGCTGGAAAAAATGTCGACGGGGAGGGGGTGGATGCCGGCGGGCACCGCGCCGTCGCGGGCCGCGAAGACCGGCATGTTGCCGGGCGGGATACCGGCACTGGTGAACATGCCCTTGCCTTCCGAGCCGACAATCACCTGCGCGGGCAGTGGATCGGTGGCCCCGCGGCCGGTAC
>Ga0302310_10000422_pt1 | contig 40312 bp, 35 predicted proteins | sample III_Palsa_N1_2_FD_200451 | JGI IMG/M metagenome (GOLD analysis project Ga0302310, IMG submission 200451) | Peat permafrost microbial communities from Stordalen Mire near Abisko, Sweden - III_Palsa_N1_2 | ecosystem: Environmental > Terrestrial > Soil > Palsa > Peat permafrost | place: Sweden...
CGGCGTCAATCACGCCGCGATCCCGGTCAATGCGGCCCGATGCCCGGTGCACAGCTACCATCGCGATGGGCAGATGCGGGTGGACGGCAACCACGGCGCCGCAACCCCCTATACCCCGAACAGCGGCAGTGAATGGGCCGCCCAGCCCGATTTCGCCGAGCCCCCAAGCCATCTCGGCGAGGCGACCGCCGCACGCTGGAACCATCGGGTCGACGAGGATTATTTTTCCCAGGCCGGCGCCCTGTTCCGGCTGATGACGCCGGATCAGCAGCAGGTCCTGTTTGGCAACACCGGCCGCGCCCTGCACGGGGTGCGCACCGACATCCAAGATCGCCACATCGACCACTGCACCCAGGCGGATCCCGGGTATGGGGCCGGCGTCGCCAAGGCGCTCGGCCGGTGACCGCCTGATCCCCGGATTCGGCTCAGCACTATGCCGGACGTTCCCGGCTCAGAGCCTGAAGTGCGTCGACTGCAGACTTCGCCGGCGGAAGATGATGGCCCTCCGCCGTTCTTGCGATCGCAGCTTCCAGAACGCCCCGCGCCTCCGATACGCGGCCCTGGCTAGACAGGATTTTGCTGAGCGGCACCGCAGCGTTCAATTCCAGCAGCGAGGCGTCTTGTTCGCGTGAGAGCGCGATCGCTTCGAGCAGCAGGGCCTCAGCGTCGTGGAGATTAGCGTCGCCCCCCTCGCCCAGCGCGATCTGAGCCCTGGCGCGAAGGACGTTGGAGCGCGTGACAATTTCATGGGTCCCGTCGCGGCACGCGTCCGCCAGGTCCGTCGCTTGGCGCGCTCCGGCATAGTCACCGCACAACCGGCGGGCGTCAGCGAGTTCCACGAGGAAAAGTGGGTGTTGGGCGCCTGCGCCAATAGGGCCGCTCGTGAGCGCTTGTTCAATTAGCATGCACGCGCTTTCAGGGTCGCCCCGCTGTCGCGCCTGCATGCCCCTGTAGGCGAGGATGACCGGCCGCCAATGCTCGTATTCGATTCCTAGCGCGTCCAGCGCCGCCAGGTGTCGGTCGCTGGCAACGCTGTCCCAGCTATAGAGCGCGATGCAGCACGCGGTCAGGCCAAGCGCGAAGAATGTGGTCGGCCCGTGGTTGAGCTTACGAGCCTCAACGATGGTGTTCTCCGCATGGGCAAGCGCTTTTTCCGGGTACCCCTGAAAAAGTAGACACCAGGACAGGCCAGCCTCCCCAGAAACCCGCTTCGCGTATCCCATCAGAATCGCGTGGTGCCTGGGTGGCGATGTGTATTCCGCGAGAAATTTCTCGAAATGATGCCGAGCTTGAACCAGTAGACCGTCACAATAGTAAGAATAACCCGCCAAGTGGTCCCCGATGCAAACCTCCGGCGAACCGGGCCGCTCGGACGCGATCGCGCGGAATCGATCCGCATAAACCAAGGGCTTGGCATGGACCCGCGTCAGGAGGTGATAGTGACAGAGCCCCCAGGTTGTCCTCAATTTGTGGGCGTGATCGTTTTCCGCATCGGCCAGCTGAAACGCTTCTTCGAACTCCAGGGGTCCGGTCTGTCTGGTGAAGGCGTAGAGCTTCGCCGTCCCGATCCCCGTCAAAGCGCGCATTCTGAACGCCCGAGAGGCGGGTGCATCATCCAGCAAGGCCAGCGCCTGGGTCATGCGCTGGATGCACTCCGCGAACAGAGACAGCTCCAACCATAGGCGTTCCGCGGCCAGGGTGAGTTGGACCGCGAGGTCCTTGTCTTCGCCCTGACCATACGCCCAGTCCAGCGCGACACGGACCTCTTCCAGGCGCCCGACCATCATCCCGCGCTCTTCCCGCGCGTCGTAGGCCTCCCAGTCGACGCCGTCGAGCAGATCCAAATGGTAGCGCGCGTGCATCCGCGCGGCCTGTCCGCGTTCCACCGGCGCTGCCTGCTGATGCGCAAAGACGCGTGTCGTTTCCGCAAGCCGATAGCGGGCCGGCCCGGATCGCCAGTTGACCGACAATTGAGACTTGCCCGCAAGGCTGATGGTGATCCCTCGGGCCTCCGCCTCGCTGATGAGGTCGCTGGATCCCACCTTGACCGCGGCATCCATGGTGAACCAGCCGACAAAGTTGGCGAGCCGCCGCAGGACCGTGCGCTCGTTGGCCGAAAGCAGGTCGTAGCTCCAGGCGACCGTGGCTTCGAGCGTGCGGTGCCGGGGCAGCGCGGTGCGACGACCGAGGGTGAGAACGGCGAACCGCTGATCAAGCCCCTCCCGGACCGCATCCAGGCCGAGCACCGTCGCCATCGACGCCGCGAACTCGATCGCCAGCGGAATCCCGTCGAGCCGGCGACAGATCTCGGCCACAAGGCCGGCGTTCTCGTCCACGACCTGAAAGCCGCCCGCGCCGGATCTGGCGCTGCGGGCAAACAGCTGGATGGCCGAGAAGCTCATCGCGTCGGCGGCGCTCAGAGCGGTCGTCCACAGCGGCGTCTCGAGCGCCTCGATCTGCTCGACCAGCTCGCCCTGGGCTCTGAGGACTTCCCGGCTGGTGGCGATGATATGCACATTGGGGGCCGCCTGCAGCACCTGTTCGGCGAGCAGAGCGGCGTCCGCGACGACCTGGTCGCAGCAGTCGAGGATGATCAGCAGATTGCGCGACCGGAGATACACGAGGATCTCCGCTACCAGATCGCCGGGACCGACAGGCTGGTGGAGGCTCGCCGCCACAGCCGCGGGGACCAAGCGGGCGTCGGTGAGCAGGCCGAGGTCGACGAAACTCACCCCGTCGCGATAAAGGCCGCCAAGCTCCTTGGCGATGGCCAGCGCCAGGGTGGTTTTGCCAATACCGCCTGGCCCGACAATCGAGACCAGCCGATGGCGTCCGAGGGCTTCGCTGATCGAGGCGATGTTTTGCTCGCGACCCAGCGGTTCCTCGGCCGCGGCGGGCGCCTGAAACCGAAAGGGCCGGGAGGGCGGCTCGTCGCTGGAGGGCGCGGACGGCTCCCCGATGAAGCGATACCCCAGCGCGGTGACTGAGACGATGTCGGCGGCATGCTCTCCAATCGCCTTGCGAAGCGCGGCGACCTGCATACGCAGGTTGGCCTCGTCGACGGAACTCCCGGGCCAGACCCGCTCGAACAGTTCGGACTTGGACACCAGCCTGCCGGGGCGTTCCAGCAGGATACACAGGATCGCCAAGGCACGCTTGCCCACCTTGACGTGCTCGCCGTCACGCCAGAGCGTTTGAGCGGAGAAATCAAGATAGTAGGGTCCAAACGAGACCGCCGGATCCACGATCCTCGGCTGGTCCAGATTGCTCACGGCCACATCATTCTACGCCCCTGGGTGTGCTCGAAGACTCCTTCTAGCCCAGATGCGACCACAATGTGAGGCGGCAGGCCAAAGCCGGGCCAGGTTCGGCGCGCGTTACGATCGCGATCTCCAAAAGCGCCACGTTTTGACAAGCCCCGCGGGCCTCAGACCCTAGGCTGCCTTCCGCGAGGCGTTGCGCCTGGCGCAGCTCATGAGGGACCGCGATGGCTGAGATCCGCCACCACACGGTTCAGGCGAACGGCATCCGGCAGCATTACCTCGACGCCGGCAGCGGATCGCCGGTGGTGTTGCTGCATGGCTTTCCGGAAACCTCTTTCGCGTGGCGGGCCCAGATTCCGGCGCTGAGCGAGCGGCACCGGGTCATCGTTCCCGACCTGCGAGGCTATGGCGGCACCGACAAGCCGGCGGCCGGTTACGACAAGCGCACCATGGCAAACGACCTGGCGGCCCTGCTCGATGGCCTCGGCATCGGCAGGATCGCCCTGGTCGGTCACGACCGGGGCGCGCGCGTCGCGACGCGCTTTGCGAAGGATCATCCCGGACGCCTGGACCGGCTGGTGGTGATGGACAACGTCCCGACCCGCACGGTCGCGCGCCGCATCGACGCCAAGGTCGCCCGCGCCTACTGGTTCTTCTTCTTCCACCTGGTGCCGGACCTGCCCGAGGCCCTGATCACCGGCCGGGAGAGCGTCTGGCTTCGGCACTTCTTTTCGGATTGGTGCTACAACCCCGACACCATTTCCGGCGAGGCCTTCGACACCTATGTGCGAGCCTACAGCGCGCCCGGCGCGATCCGGGGTGCGATGTCGGACTACAGGGCCAATGCGGAAGACGTCGCTCAGGACCAGGTCGACGCCGAGACCCGGATCGGCTGCCCGGTCATGGCCCTCTGGGGCGCCGACTTCGCGGCGGTGGGGCAGATGTTCGACATGCGGGAGGTCTGGTCCGAGCTGGCCAGCGACCTTCGCGCCGAAGTCATCGACCAGTGCGGCCACCTCCGCACGAGGAACAGCCGGCGCGGGTGAACGGCCTGCTGCTGGAGTTTCTCGAAACCTGGACCGGGTAGACGGCGGCCGAGCGTCTCGCCCAAGGCCGTCATCCGAGGTCGTTGACAGGGCCTCAGAACCGATAGGTCAGCTGGGCCGTGATCTCGCGCGGAGGGGCCAGGATGCCGGTCACCACCCCTGGCGCGCCGCCGGGTGTGTCATTGCCGGTGATGACATATTTGGCGTCCGTAAGATTGCGTGCGATCAGCGCAAGCTCCCAGCGCGGACCGCGGGGCCTGTACAGCTTCACCGCGCCGTTCACATGCCCAAAGGCGCGCTGGGTTTCTCCAGGCTGATAGGCGCCGCCGGCCGTGATATTGTAGGCGCTGGCCAGATAGACGTCGCCGACCATGCCGACCATCAGGTCGCCGATGAAGGGCCGGTCGTAAGTGAACCCCATATCGCCTGACCACTCGGGTGTGGGACCGATCGGCGTTCCGGAGAGGTTCTGGCCACTGCCGATGCAGCCGTCCGCGGCGGTCTGACCGGTGTAGCACTGGCCATTGGCGAAGCTCTTGTACCGGGCGTCGTTGCCGGCGAGGTAGCCATGCAAGCCCAAGCGCCCGGTCAGCTGGAACGTCCCCTGCAGCTCGACGCCTTGGACCCGCGCGGCCGCGGCGTTCTTGGTCGTAAAAGCCACTGTGGTCGCGTCGAAACTCGTCACCTGCAGATTGTCGTACCCATAGCTGTAGACCGTCACGTCGAAGCCAAGCCAGCCGCCCAGCAGGCCGCCCTTGAGGCCAGCCTCGCCGCCGCTGACCGTTTCGGGGCGAAAGATCAGGGAACTGGCGCTGGCGCCCGCCATCACGTCGCCAGGGTTGGAGATTCCGCCGGACAGAAAGCCCGTCTTGAACGCGCCATAGGCCGTAAGGGCCTTGCTGGCGCGCCAGGTCAGGGTGACCTCGGGCGAAACATTGTTAGCCTCGACGCGCGCGACGATGCGGTCCGCCACCGGCAGGGGGGTGGGGTCGGCCGGCGTCGGCACCGGATTGACGTAGGTGTCGCCGACGTCGCCCATCTTCAGCTCGTAGGTATAGCGGGCGCCGGCGGCCAGTTCGAGATCGGGAAGGATCTTCCAGCTTAGCTGGCCGAAGGCGGAATAGGAGAAGTCGTTGGTCTTCGCGAGCAGGTTGACCGAATCCCAGCGCCCTGTGGCCGGGTCGGGGAGGACCTGGAGGAGTTTCGAATCCTGATCATAAGATCGGCTTGCGTTCTCATAGAACACGCCCGCGCTGAAATTGATCGGTGACGCGAAGTCTGAGTAGGCGCGAATCTCCTGCGAGAGGGTGGTGCTCTTTTCCTGCGCGGCGGAAAAGAAGGCCGCGATGGACGAGAAGTCGTAGTTGTCGGCATTGCGATCATTGTAGCCAAGATAGCCGGTCGTCTCCGTGAAGACGACGTCATGCCAGCGATAGGTCGCCGTCAACGCCGACACCGTCACGTCGGTCTGTTCAAAGGGCTTGCCGCTGAGATCCAGCGGGATGCCGATGCCGGGCGGCAACTGGGCGATGGATCGGGTCCAGCTCGGCGTGCAATGGCCCGTCGGGTCCGGGCCGCCGACGAGGACGGGCAGGGTTTGGCCCGGACCGCAGGCGACAATGCTCGAGGTGGCGGCGGGGCCATTGTTGGCGTCGTAGCCCTCGGCGTATTTGAAGGTCACGTCGAAGCGGTCGGTCGGGCGCCAGGCCACCGTGATCCGCCCGATGTCGCCGCGTTCGCCCGGACCCCATTTGCTGGCGGGCGCCGTCGTCACCGGCGGATGGCCGGTGACCGAGGGCGCGAAGGTGAAGGGGTCCGCTTGCGGCGTGGCCTCGTTCTCGACATAGCCCCTGGAGGTCGTTGTTCGAAAGGCCAGCCGAACCGAGAGGTCGTCGTTCACCGGCAGGGTCACCGCCGCTTCCGCCCGGTAGGTGTGATCGGCGTCGCCATAGCTTGTCAGGGCGTAGCCCGAAGGAACGGGTCCGGGGTTGACGCTGGTGACGACGACGACCCCGCCAGGGCTGTTCTTGCCGTAGAACAGCGCCTGCGGGCCTTCCAGAACCTGGATAGTGTCGATGTCGAGCAGGCCCAGGTCGAGGATGTGGCCACGGCTTGACGGCACGCCGTCCAGATTGATGCTGACCTGCTGTTCGACGCCGGCGTCGAGGTCCGTCGACTGCACGCCCCTGATCGAAAACTGGCCCCCGGAGCCGGTGACCGTGCGTTCGAGGCTCAGCTGCGGCGCCAGGTCGTTGATGTCGGTCAGATTCGTCGCCGCGTAGCGTCCCAGGGCCTCGCTGTTCAGGACGGTGGCGGCGACCGGTACTTTCAGCAGCGCTTCCGACTGGCGGCGCGCCGTGACGACCACGGCCGCAACCGATGTGGATTTCGGGGTGATGGATTCATCCGCGGTCGCCTGGGCCATCGCCTGGGCCGCACAGATGGCGTCGGCGGCGCAGATCAACGCGGTCAGCGGCCACAACCGCCTGGACATCACCGCCCCAGCTTCAGGGAAGGGGCGTCGCCGCCGCCGACGCTTCGCGCGTTTGAAGAGATATGTCGCATGTTCGCAGCCCCGCGATGTGTCGCATCCATCTGTCCGCCTACGGCGCCGCTTGCGCAAGGCGACCGGGCGTCACGGCGGCAGGCCCGTCCAAACCCGCGCGGCTGGTCCAAGACCGCCGATGGCGCAGGGGTCACGAGTCCAACGTCACGCCTCGAGTCTCGGCGGCTGATGTCTGCACAAAGCCTCGTCTGCGACAGGTACTGGCGCCGCGCCCTGGTCATCGGGCGCCTGGAGCTTGAGGGGCGACAACCGGAGTCGTCCGATGGCCTTAACCCCGCTGCTGTTGTCGAGGCTGCAGTTCGCCTTCACCATCTCCTATCACATCATCTTTCCCTCCTTCACCATCGGGCTCGCGGCTTGGCTGACCCTCCTGGAAGGCCTGCATATGGCCACGGACAGGGCGGTGTTTCGCCGACTGTTCAGCTTCTGGCTCAAGATCTTCGGCGTGGCCTTCGGGCTCGGCGTGGTCTCCGGCGTGGTGATGGGTTTCGAGTTCGGCACCAACTGGAGCCAGCTGTCGGAGGCCACCGGCCCGGTCCAGGGTCCGCTCCTCGCCTATGAAAGCTTCACCGCGTTTGCGCTGGAGGCGTCCTTCTTCGGCGTCCTGATCTACGGCCGCGCCCGGGTCTCCCGGCCCTTCTACCTCTTCTCGGTGGCGATGGTGGCGCTGGGCACGACCCTCAGCGCCTTCTGGATCATGGTCAACAACAGCTGGATGCAGGCGCCCACCGGCTACGTCGTGCAGAACGGTCTCTATGTCCCCGACAACTGGGGCCACATCCTCTTCAGCCCGGTGGTGTGGGTGCGGTTCCCGCACATGCTGCTGGCCTCCTACCTGGCGGGCGCCTTCTGCGTCGCCGCCACCGGCGCCTGGTATCGCCTGCGCGGAACCCACCTGCCCGAGGGCAAGGAAATGCTGAAGGCCGGCCTCGTCCTGGCCGCCCTGCTGATCCCCGTCCAGCTGTTCCTCGGGCATCTGAACGGCGACTATGTGCATGACCGGCAACCGGCCAAGTTCGCGGCGATCGAGGCCCGCTGGCACGACGAGCAGCCCGCAGGCGAGGTGGTCATCGCCGTGCCGGACGCCCGTACAGCGAGCAACCATTTCGAGCTGAAAATCCCGGTGATCGGCAGCCTGATCGCCAGCCTGCGCCCGGACTCCCGCGAAGTCGGCCTGACCGACTTTCCCCGGAAGGACTGGCCGCCCGTGGCCATCCCCTTCTTCGCCTTCCGGATCATGGTCGGGTGCGGGGTGCTGATGATGGCGATCGCCTGGATCGGGGCCGGGCTGGAGGCCTTAGGGCGGCTGGAGCACAACCGGCCGATGCTCTGGGCGACCTTCCTGAGCTTTCCCCTGCCCTTCATCGCCATCCTGACCGGTTGGTTCACCGCCGAGGTCGGCCGCCAGCCCTGGACGGTCTACGGCCTGCTGCGCACCGCCGACGCCGTGACGCCAGCCCTGACCGTGCCCGAGACGATGGCCTCCCTGGCCATGTTCGTCTGCATCCATTTTCTGATCTTCGGCTTCGGGGTCTTCTACATCTACCGCCTGCTGGAAAAGGGCCCTGACGCCGCGCCCGACTCCAGCCCCGCGGCGGGCCCCAACCGTCCGCTGGGCCTCGGCGGCGGCCAGCCCCTCTCCGATGGGGCCGCGTCATGATCCTGCTCTGGACCGGCGTGCTCGCCCTCTCCATCCTGCTCTATGTCCTGCTGGACGGATTCGACCTTGGGGTCGGGATGCTGTTCGCCTTCACCCGCGACGAGCCGGAACGCCGGCGCATGCTGGCGGCGATCTCGCCGGTGTGGGACGGCAACGAAACCTGGCTGGTCCTGACCGCGGCTACCTTGTTTGGCGCCTTCTCCCGGGTCTACGCCACCCTGCTGAGCGCCTTCTACCTGCCGATGATCTTCCTGCTGGGCGCGCTGATCCTGCGGGGGGTGGCGTTTGAGTTTCGCGGCAAGAGCCTGCGCCTGCGCTGGCTCTGGGACCTATGCTTCAGCGGCGGCTCGACCCTGGCCGCCTTCATCCAGGGGATGACCGTCGGCGCCCTGGTCCAGGGGTTGCCGATGATCGATAGCCGCTATGCGGGCGGCCCCCTCGGCTGGCTGAGCCCGTTCGCCCTCTTCTGCGGCCTTGGCCTTTGCCTCGGCTACGCCCTGCTGGGCGCCGCCTGGCTGGTCGGCAAGACCGAGAATGACCTGCGCGAGCGCTCCTACCGGCAGCTGCCACGGCTGTTGGCGGGGGTGTTCGCCTTCCTCGCCGCCGTGCTGGCCTATGCGCTGGCCGAACACCTGCAGATCATGCATCGCTGGCTGGAGCGCCCCTACTTGCTAGTGTTTCCGGTGCTCGCCGCGGCCGCGGCGATCGGCCTGGTGATCGGCATTCGCCGGCGGATCGACCGCCTGCCGTTCGCGATGACCGCCCTGATCTTCCTGGCGGCCTTCGGCACGCTGGCGGTTTCGTTCTGGCCTTACATGATCCCGTTCTCGGTGACCGTCAGCCAGGCCGCCTCCCCCGCCGCGAGCCTGGACTTCATGTTCTGGGGCGCGGGGCTGGTGGTTGCGCCGCTGATCCTGCTGTCCACCGCGACGGTCTATCGCGCCTTCAAGGGCAAGACCGCCGAGCCCGGAGACGACGACTAAGGCGGATGAGGCGATCGCCCTTGGCCGGCGACCGCCCCGGCGGGGTTAGAGAGCGTCGACCAACACCAGCTCGGCGTCCTCGAGTGCGGTGATCCGCAACAGGCTCTCGTCGCGGATCGCCGCGCCATCCCGCTCATGAAGCGTGACGCCGTTGATCTCGACCGATCCGCGGGAGGGCACCAGGTAGGCGTGCCGGCCGGTGCCCAGGGGATAGTCGGCCGTCTCGCCGGACTTCAGGGTGGCCCCCAGCACCCTGGCGTCGGCCCGGATTGGCAGGGCGTCGCCATCGTCGGCCACGCCGCTGGCCAGCGCGATGAAGCGCCCCGACCGGTCGCCTTTGGGAAACGGTCTTGCGCCCCAGGCGGGCGGCTCCCCGCCCCGGCTGGGCTCGATCCAGATTTGGAAGATCTTCGTCGTCCCGTCCTCGCGATTGAACTCGCCGTGGCGAATGCCGGTGCCGGCGCTCATGACCTGGACGTCGCCAGCCTCGGTGCGGCCCTTGTTGCCCAGGCTGTCCTCGTGGGTGATCGCGCCCTTCCGGACATAGGTGATGATCTCCATGTCGGCGTGGCCGTGCGGCGGAAAGCCGGTGTGCGGGGCGATGGTGTCGTCGTTCCAGACCCGCAGGATGCCCCAGCTGTCCCGGGCGGGGTCGTGGTAGCCGGCGAACGAAAAGTGATGCTTGGCGATAAGCCAGCCATGGTTGCCGCCACCCAGGGTGGCGAAGGCTCTGCGCTCGATCATGGTCGGGGTCCTTTTCTGCGCCAATCCGGCGTCCCGCCGGGACCGCAGGGGGCGGCCTCGGCGCGTAAATTCGGCGCGGCTTTGGCTCGCGCCGGCGCTCGGGGGCGATGCCGGCTAGTGGGTCGCGTCGTCTGCGCCGTGGGCCGCCTCCTCGATGAGCGCGGCGACCTCCTTCGGATGCGAGCGGAAAACCGAATGGCTGGCGCCGGCGACCTCCACGACCTTCCGGCTGTTGGCCCGGGCGGCGTACATCCGCTCCAGGTCCGGGTTGATGATGTGGTCGGCCCCGGCGACCATGTACCAGACCGGCTTGGTCCGCCAGGCGGCGGTGGTGATGGGCGTCGAGAATCCGATGGCCGCGGTGGGCATCTGGGAATGGGCCTCGAACCCCGCCTCTTCGGCCGGCAGGTCGGCGGCGAACTCGGCGTGGAAGCGGGCGGGCGCGATCCAGACGAAGCCATCGCCGACCGGCATGATCGCCTCGCGTCCGAGCGCGGGATATTTCTTGGCGTTGTCGGACTGGGATTCCCCGGCGTCCGGCGCGTGGGCGGCGATGTAGACCAGGCCGACCACCTTGGGGTGGGACCCGGCCTCGGTGATGATCGCGCCGCCGTAGCTGTGGCCCACCAGGATGACGGGGCCGTCCTGCTGGTCGAGGATCCGCCGGGTCGCGGCCACGTCGTCGGCCAGGCCGGTAAGCGGCTCCTGCACGATGCTGACGTGGAAGCCGTCGCGGGTGAGGATGTCATAGACCGGCCGCCAGCCCGACCCGTCCAGGAAGGCCCCATGCACCAGGACGATGTTCTGGGTCGGCGCCGCCTGGGCCTGGGCCGCCGGGCAGGCCAGCGCGACCGCCAGGGGCGCGATGAGGGAGGCCATCTGGCCGGCTCTGTGACTGTTCATGGTCGAGTCCTCGGAGGATGCGGGAGGCTGGCGAAGGCCAGCGGACCGCTCTTCCCTTAAGCTTCGGCCCGGTTGGCGGGCTTGAAGGGACCTGCGGCGATTGAGACAAACCCGGTGCAAACGCCCCGGCCCCGCGCCCGCGCCGCCGCGGGGGCCAACGCGGGCTGCGTGCCTTCTTCAAGTGAGTCCTGATTGGTCCAAGACCTTGGGGTCCAATCGCCTGACGCTGTCGCCTGGGCTCCATGAGGGGCCGCATCCGATTTTGGGGGCCACAGTGACGCGTCTTGAATCCTCCACGCGGCGGGCATCCGCAGGGCCGCCGAGCCAGGACATCCCGGGCGTCATGAGCGGCGCCTGGCTGCTCCTGGCCGAAATGAACCATCGGGTGGCCAACGAGTACGCGCTGGCGGTCTCGTCGATCAGCCTGGCGGCGCGCTGCGCCTCCCCGGACGCCCGCCCGGCCCTGCTCGCCGCGCGGGACCGATTGTTCGGCTATGCGGAGGCCCACCGGGCCCATCTCGCCCCCAAGGGGGAGTCCGCCGACCTGTCCGACTATCTCGAGCAGCTCTGTCACAACATCGTCAGGGCGCACCTGGCCGAGCGGGGGGTCGCCCTGAGGTTCATCGCCGAACCCTGCTCCCTGCCCTCCGACGCCTGCTGGCGGGTCGGGCTGATCGTCTCGGAGCTGATCACCAACGCCCTTTGCCACGGGGTCTCCGCCACCGGCGGCCTGATCACCGTGGAGCTGCGTGTCTGCGCCGACGGACTGGACTGTGTGGTGCGCGACAATGGCGGACCCGCGCCGCAGTCACCCGGCGGCTATGGAAGCCAGATCATCGAGGGGATCGCCCGGGAGCTGGGCGGGCGCATCAACCGCAGTTTCGCCCGGACCGGATGCTGCGCGGTGCTGTCGCTGGACAGCGTCGCCGCCGCCGGCTGACCGGCGGAGGTTCGATCCCGGGTCATGAGGACTGCCACAGCAAAACGAGCCGCGGAATCCTCCGCGGCTCGTTGGTCTGCAGGCCCCTGGGCCTCGCTTCAAGCCAGGCTGGCGTCCAGGAACGCCCAGGTCCTGGTGTTGGCCAGGTGGGCGGCCTCGGCGTTGTAGTGGGCGCCGCCGTGCCGCGAGAAGGCATGGTTGCAGCCGGCGTAGGTGAAGACCCGGGCGTTCGGCAGGCCGGCGAGCGCGGCGACGATGTCCGCCTCGGCGGCCTTGGAAATGAACTCGTCCTCACCTGCCAGGTGCATCAGCATCGGCGCGGTGATGGCCGGCGCCTCGCCCAGGTACTTCTCTGTGTCGCCGCCGTGGAAGGCGACCACGGCGTCGAGCTTGGAGCGGGCGGCCGTCAGGAAGGCCATCAGCCCACCCAGGCAATAGCCCATCACCGCCACCTTGCCCGAGGCGCCATCGAGATGGGCCGCGGCCTTCACCGTTTCCGCCACGTCGATGACGCCGGCGTCCCGGTCGTAGGCCATGTAGAGGGCAAGGCCCGTGTTCCAGTCCTCTTCCGAGGTGACGCTCAGGTCGACCCCCGGGGTCTGGCGCCAGAACAGGTCCGGGCAGACGGCGATGAAGCCGGACTCCGCCAGGGCGTCGCAGGTCTGGCGCAGGTCGGCGTTGACGCCGAACACCTCGTGCAGAACGACCACGGAGGGGGCGGGGGTGACCTTGGGGCGGGCCAAGTAGGCCCCGAAGGCGCCCGCCGCCGTGCTGATTGTAATGTGTTCGCCCATCTTGCTCTCCTTCGGGCGCGCGGATGCTGATATCGGCGCGTCTTCCTGGCTTTTGCGTAGGGCATGGGCGCCGGGGCTGGCTTGTCCGAAAGCCGTGCGAACCGGTCATTCCTGCTGTCCAGCGAAGCCGCGCCGAAGCGCTCACGCCGGTCGCATCCAAATCGCCGCAGGCCCGGTCAAGCGCGCCGCGCCGCCCCGCCCTAGGGTCGCCGCAGGTTGGAGATGCGCGATGAACCCCCCTGACAGTTTGATGGCGCCGGCGGACTGCGCGGTCGTCTTTGTCGACCAGCAGCCGGGCCTGGCCTTCGCCGTCCAGTCGATGGACCGGCAGGTCCTCCTCAACAACGCCGTCGCCCTGGCCCGCACGGCCGGCGTGTTCGGACTTCCGGTGGTGGCCTCCACCTCCGCCAGCCGTGTCTACAGCGGCCCGATGTTTCCCGCCCTGCAGGCGGTCCTGCCCGGCGTCGCGGTGCTCGAACGGCGCAGCATGAACCTCTGGGAAGACGAGGCGGCGCGCGCCGCTGTCAGGGCGACCGGGCGCCACCGGCTGCTGGTCTCCGGCCTGCTCACCGAGGGCTGCGTCACCTTCCTGGTGCTGTCGGCCCTGGCCGACGGCTACGACGTGCTGGTGGTGGGGGACGCCTGCGGCGGCGCGACGGACCAGGGCGACGCCCTGGCCCTGACGCGCATGACCGCGGCCGGCGCCCGGGTCACCAGCTGGATGCAGGTGCTGCTGGAGCTGCAGCGGGACTGGACGCGCCATGAGACCTACGACAGCGCGCGGGCCATCGTCGAGGCCAACGGCGGCGGCTACGGCATCGGGCTGTCCTACGCCCGCGACATGATCCCATCCCCGAGCCCGCCGCCGCCGCCGCCGCCGCCGCCGCCGGCTGGCACATCGGCACAGAAGGCGAAACCATGAAAGTCTATCTCATCTCCCTGGGCGCGGGCCTGCTGGTCGGGGTGGTCTACAGCCTCCTGCATGTGCGCTCGCCGGCCCCGCCGATCATCGCCCTGATCGGCCTGCTCGGCATCCTGGCCGGAGAGCAGATCATCCCCATCGGCAAGAAGGTGCTGACCGGCGCGACCTTCCAGACCGCCTGGCAGGCTGCCGGCTCGCAGAAGCACCTGTTTGGCCGGCTGCCGGGCCGCCACGACGAGGCCATCCCGGTCTCGGCGCCCACGATCGCCGCGCCCGCGGCGACCCCCTCCTCGAAGGACGTCTAATGCCCGGATCCGACAGCCCCGACGTCATCCTCCACGGCGGGCGGTTCACCACCCTCGACTGCGGCCAGCCCAACGCCAGCGCGGTGGCGATCTCCGAGCGCCGCTTCACCGCGGTCGGCGACGAGCGCGACGTGCTGGCCCTCGCCGGTCCGGCCACCCGGGTGATTAACCTGAAGGGGCGCCGCGTACTCCCTGGCCTGATCGACAACCACCTGCACATCATCCGCGGCGGCCTGAACTTCAACATGGAGCTGCGCTGGGATGGCGTCCGGTCGCTGTCCGACGCCATGAGCATGCTGAAGCGCCAGGTGGCGATCACGCCGCCGCCGCAATGGGTGCGGGTGGTCGGCGGATTCACCGCCCACCAGTTCGCCGAAAAGCGGCTGCCGACGATTGAGGAGCTGAACCAGGCCGCGCCGGACACCCCGGTGTTCCTGCTGCACCTCTATGACCGCGCCCTGCTGAACGCCGCGGCGCTGCGGGCCATCGGCTACACCCGCGACACCCCCGAGCCGCTCGGCGGCGAAATCGTCCGCGGCGCGAACGGCGAGCCCACCGGCCTGCTGCTGGCCAAGCCCAACGCATCAATCCTCTACGCCACCCTCGCCAAGGGCCCCATGCTGCCGTTCGACTACCAGCTCAACTCCACCCGCCATTTCATGCGCGAGCTGAACCGGCTGGGCGTCACCGGCGCCCTCGACGCCGGCGGAGGCTTCCAGAACTACCCAGGCGACTATGCGGTGATCCAGAAGCTGGCGGACGACGACCAGCTGACCATCCGCCTCGCCTACAACCTCTTCACCCAGAAGCCAGGCGGCGAGAAGGATGACTTCCTCAACTGGACCAGGACCTCGACCTACAAGCAGGGCGACGACTATTTCCGCCACAACGGCGCCGGCGAGATGCTGGTGTTCTCCGCCGCCGACTTTGAGGACTTCCGCCAGGTTCGTCCCGACATGCCCGCGGAGATGGAGGATGATCTCGACGGCGTCATTCGGATCCTGGCGCAGAACCGCTGGCCCTGGCGCATGCACGCCACCTATGACGAGACGATCAGCCGGGCGCTGGACGTGTTCGAAAAGGTCGACCAAGACATTCCCCTCTCCGGGCTGAACTGGTTCTTCGACCACGCCGAGACCATTTCCGAGCGGTCCATCGACCGGATCGCCGCGCTGGGCGGCGGCATCGCCGTGCAGCACCGGATGGCCTACCAGGGCGAATATTTTGTAGAGCGCTACGGCGCCGGCGCCGCGGAGGCCACCCCGCCGATCGCCCGGATTCTGGAGGCTGGCGTCAAGACCTCCGCCGGCACCGACGCCACCCGGGTCGCCTCCTATAACCCCTGGGTCTCCCTGGCCTGGATGATCACCGGCAAGACGGTGGGCGGGATGCAGCTCTATCCCCGCCGCAACTGCCTCGACCGCGAGACCGCCCTGCGCATGTGGACCGAGAATGTGACCTGGTTCTCCAACGAGGAGGGCCAGAAGGGGCGCATCGCCGTCGGCCAGCTCGCCGACCTCACTGTCCCGGATCGTGATTTCTTCGCCTGCCCCGAGGACGAGATCGCCGACACCAGCGCTCTGCTGACCCTGGTGGGCGGCAAGGTCGTCTACGGCGTCGGTGACTTCGCGCATCTCGACAGCGATGGTCCGCCGCCGGCCATGCCGGACTGGTCGCCAGTCCGCACCTTCGGCGGCTATGCCGCCTGGGCCGATCCCGCGGCCTCCTCCGTCCATCAGCAGGTCGCCTCGGCCTGCGGCTGCGCCAACCGCTGTGCGATTCACGACCACAGCCACGCCACAGCCTGGACCTCCAAGCTGCCGATCTCCGACCTCAAGGGCTTCTGGGGCGCGCTGGGCTGCGCCTGCTGGGCGGTCTGAGGTGCGAAGGGCGCTCCCGGCGCGGCGCCCTGCCGGCGGTCTGGTCGCGGCGATTCTCGGGACGTCCGCGCTGGGCGTCCTTGCCGCATCCGCGCTTGCGGCGCCCGCCGCGGCGCAGACGAGCGTCCCGGCCGACGATCCCGGGCCGGCCAGGCCCGCGATCCTGTTCAACCGCTGGCAGGAAGACTGGTCGGTGCTGGCGGACCCGCGGGTGCCTCGCGAGCCGTTCGATGGCCTGAAGTATATCCCGCTCGGGTCGGACCCGAAGGACTACCTCTCCTTCGGCGCCGACCAGCGCCTGCGCTTTGAGAGCAATGACGCCGCCGCCTTCGGGACCGGGCCGGTCGGACACAATGACTACCTGCTGTCACGAACCGACCTCGACGCCGACCTGCGCATCGACAACGTCCAGGCCTTTGTCCAGCTGGAGAGCACCTGGGCCCCGGGCAAGCAGCGGCCGTCCCCCGCCGACCAGGACTCCCTGGACCTGGAGCAGGGCTTTATCGCCGTGACCGAACCGGTCGGCGACGGGCTCCTGAAGGTGAGGGTTGGCCGCCAGCAGTTCGCGTTCGACCTGCAACGCTTCGTCGCCGTGCGCGACGGGCCCAACAACCGCCAGTCCTTCGACGCGGTCTGGGTGGACTACGAGATCGCCAAGTGGCGCTTCATCGCCTATGCGACCCAGCCGGTCGCCAACAACGACCTTCACCCCTTCGACGACAGCTCAAGCCGGCATCTGACCTTCAGTGGCGCCAGGGTCGAGCGCAAGGTGTTCGGCGACGACGAGCTCTCCGCCTATTGGTCCCGGTTCACCCAGGACCAGGCGACCTATCAGGGGCGGACCGGGTCGGAGCGCCGCGATGTCTTCGACGGCCGGTTCGCCGGCGTGGCCGGACCGGTTGACTGGGATCTCGAGGGCATGGGCCAGACCGGGTCCTTCGCGGGCGAACAGATCCAGGCCTGGGCGGTGGGCGCCCGCGCCGGCGACACGCTCCGCGGCGCGGCGTGGCAGCCCAGGGTCGGCCTGCAGCTGGACGCCGCGTCGGGGGACGCCAATCCCGCCGATCACCGGCTGGGCACGTTCAATCCCCTGTTCCCGAACGGAAACTATGTGACCCTGGCCGGCTACACCGGCCTGGTGAATTTCATCCACCTCAAGCCCTCGGTGACCCTGCATCCGACGCCGAAGCTGACCGCCATGGCGGCGGTCGCGGCGCAGTGGCGCGAGACGACCGCCGACGCGGTCTACACCCAGCCCGACATTCCGGTCGCCCACACCGCCGGCCAGCCGGGCCGCTATACCGGGACCTACGGCCAGCTCAGGCTCGACTATCAGGTCAACGCCCACGTCACGACCGCCCTGGAGGCGGTTCATTTTGCGGTCGGCGACGTCATCCGGCGCGCCGGCGGCCATGACGCCGACTACCTGGGCCTGGAGCTGAAGCTGGGTTGGTGAACCTCTCTCGACCCCCTGTCCTCTAGGAGATTCCAGACATGCCCACCCTTCCGCCCCCCATCGTCACCTCCGAAATCTCCATCGTGGACGCCGCGGGCCAGCCCCGCCTGGTCCTGTCCGCCGCCTCCGGCGTCCCCAGTATCCAGCTGCTCTCGCCAAAGGGCGTCGCCAGCGCCACCGTGGCCCTGGATCCCGAGGGCCGGCCACGCATCGCTCTCTCCAGCCCCGACGCCGCCCAGCCGACGGTGTCGGTGGAGGTCGACGACAAGGGCGCCCATGCGCGGTTCGACCGGCCGGCCGGCGGGTCCAGCTATCTGTTTCTGAACAATGCCGGGGTCTCGGGCCTGGTGCTCATCGACACCCACAATGTCCGTCGGGCCGAAGTCATTCTGGGTCCGGACGGCGAGCCGCAGGTGCGCCGCTATGACGCTCAGGGCCGGCGGCTGCCGTAGGCTCCGCACCCGCGCCGCAGCCCTGTTCAAACCGAGCCCGGCGCGTCCAAGACCCCCGTGGCCACATCGATCAGGTTGGGGTCACGCCGGCCGCTGGGGCCTGGCGATCAAAACCCGGACGCACCCCATGTCGGCAAGTGAGCCCCAAGACCCTCCCCGGCCCGCCTCCCGGCGCAAGGTCCTGATTGGATCGTTGGCGCTGACGGGCGGGGTGTTCGTCGCCAGCGCCGTTCCCGCGGCGCCGGCGCACAAAGGGGTCCGGCCGTCCTCCACCCATCACCGCCAAGGAGACCATGAGATGAGCTTCGTCACCACCAAAGACGGCACGCAGATCTATTACAAGGACTGGGGCAAGGGGCAGGCGATCGTGTTCCACCACGGCTGGCCGCTCAGCTCGGATGACTGGGACGGGCAGATGATGTTCTTCCTTGAGCGCGGCTACCGGGTGATCGGAATCGATCGCCGCGGCCACGGACGGTCGAGCCAGAGCAGCAACGGCCACGACATGGACACCTACGCCGCCGATGCGGCGGCCGTGGTCGACCACCTCGACCTGCGCAACGCGATTCACGTCGGCCACTCGACCGGCGGCGGCGAGGTCGCGCGCTACGTCGCGCGTCATGGCAAGGGCCGCGTCGCCAAGGCGGTGCTGATTTCGTCGGTGCCGCCGATCATGGTCAAGAGCGCGTCGAATCCCACCGGCACGCCGATCGAGGTGTTTGACGACTTCCGCGCCAAGACGGCCGCCAACCGCGCCCAGTTCTATCGCGAGGTTCCCCTGCCCTTCTACAACTTCAACCGGCCGGGCGTGAAAACCCTCGACGGCGTGGTCGACAACTGGTGGCGCCAGGGCATGATGGGCGGCATCAACGCCCATGTCCTGGGGATCAAGGCCTTCTCGGAGACCGACTTCACCGAGGACCTCAAGGCGATCGAGGTGCCGACCTTGCTGCTGCATGGCGACGATGACCAGATCGTGCCCTTCGCCGACGCCAGCCCGCTGTCCGCCAAACTGGTGAAGAACTCCACGCTGAAGATCTACCCCGGCTTCCCGCACGGCATGTGCACGACGCACGGGGACCAGATCAACGCCGACCTCCTGGCGTTCATCAGCAGCTGATCCGCCGCAGGCCCCTCCCCCCGCTTTGCGGCGGTGCGATCGCAGTCGCGAACGGCTCCCGGAATTCTTCCGGCGACCTGAAACCCCAACCGCGGCTGCGATCGCTCTCGGCGTCCCTGCGACTCCTGAAACCCAGACGGCGGGCCCGGCTCCCCCGCGCCCGCCGCCCCCTAAACCTGAGGACTGACCCCATGGCGCTCAAAGCCACCCCCACGCCTGGCGCGGGCCTGCTCCGCCCGGACGACCACGCCCTGATCATGATCGACTTCCAGTCGCAGATGGCCTTCGCCTCGCACTCGATCGACATGATCACCCTGCGCAGCAACGCCGGGCTGGTGGCGGAGGCGGCCAAGGAGTTCAACGTCCCTCACATCCTAACGACCGTGGCCGCCGCCTCCTTCTCCGGCCCGATGTTCGACGAGATCAAGGCGGTGTTCCCCGACGAAATCGTCCTGGATCGGACGTCGATGAACACCTGGGAAGACGGCCCGGTCATCGAGCGGCTGAACAGCCTGGGCAAGGACCGGATCGTCCTCTGCGGCCTGTGGACCTCGGTCTGCATCGTCGGCCCGGCCCTGTCGGCGATCGACCAGGGCTACGAGGTCTACTTTATCACCGACGCCTGCGCCGACGTCTCGGACGAGGCGCATGAGCGCGCCGTCCAAAGAATGGTGCAGATCGGCGCGCGGCCAATGACCGCCCTGCAGTATCTGCTGGAGTTGCAGCGCGACTGGGCGCGCACCGACACCTACGGACCGACGACCGCGATCGCCCGTCGTCTGGGCGGCGGCTACGGCCTCGGCCTGGCCTACGCCCGCACCATGGTCCTCGGCGGGCACGCCGGCTGATGACCCGCTCAGGGGTCCTGGGCGAGGCCGCGCCGCAGGGGTTCATCCCCTGGGCCCTCGCCTGGCCGGGCACGGCCCTCATGGGCCGGGTGCTGCTCACCCTGCCGTTCTGGTGGAGCGGCTTCGCCAAGCTGCTCGACTTCCAGGGCGCGGTGGCCGAGTCGCGGGGCCTCGGCCTGCACCCGGCGGGGCTGATCGTGGCGGCCACCATCACGGTGCAGCTGTTGGGATCCCTGAGCGTGATCAGTGGCCGCTGGCGGTGGCTGGGCGCCGGAGCCCTTGGCGTCTTCACCGCCCTCGCCACCCTCCTGGCCCATGGCTTCTGGACGATCCATGACCCCGCGCTACGGATGCAGCAGCTGACCTCGACCCTGGAGCACATCGGCCTGATTGGCGGCTTCGTGCTCTCGGCGGTCACCCTTGACGCGCCGGCGCCAGGCTTTCGGCGGTGACAGCCCCAAGCCTCCGGCCCGCGGCACCCGTCTTCGCCTTTACCGCGGGCTTCGTCGACACCGTAGGCTATGTCGGCTTGTTTGGGCTTTTTACGGCGCATGTGACCGGAAACCTGGTGGTGATCGGCGCATCGATTGCGCAGCCCAACGCCGGTCTCATCGCCAAGCTGTTGGCGCTCCCAGTTTTTGTCGTCGTCGTGGCGATCACCAGCCTGTTTATCCGGCGCTGCGCGCGGGTCGATCACAGCCCGGCCCGGCGGCTGCTCGCCGCCCAAGCCATCCTGTTGGCGGCCTTCATGGGGCTGGCGCTCGTCGTCGCACCGCAGCGGTCCGCGGACGCGCCGCTGGCGGTGATCGCCGGCCTGACCGGCGTCGCCGCGATGGCCATCCAGAACGCCGCCTCCCGGACCACCTTCGTCGCCCTGGCGCCGACCACGGTCATGACCGGCAATGTCACCCAGCTGGTGCTAGACCTGACGGACTTGCTGGCCGGCGGCCTCGGCCGCGCCGAGGTCCACGCCCGGCTGGCCAAGATGGGGCCGCCCCTGCTGGCGTTCGCGGCCGGGGCCATCGTGGGCGGCCTGGCCTTCTCACGGATCGGCTTCTGGTGCCTGGTGGCGCCGATAGTTCTCATCGCCGCGATGGCTGTTCGCGGCGCAAGCCTCGTGCTCGACCTTCAAACCGGAGCTGCAAAATGACCTACCCCAGATCCCTCGCCGCACTTTTGCTTGTAGCGCTCGCCGCGACTCTCGCGCCGTCCATCAGCACGGCCGCCCCGCGGGCCGGCTATGCCGTGGGTCCGCAATACGACACCACCCATGTCTATGTCGCACCGGCCGACTTCGACCCGTTCGTGGCCAGCCTGCTGGCGACCTTTGGCGGGACGTCGTCCAAGAAGGGCGCCTTCACGGTCACGCCAACCCCGAGCCTGACCTTCTCCCAGCTGGTCCTGACGCCGGCCGGGACCCTGTCGGTGTTCGGCTTCCAGACCCCGGTCCCCTATCCGTTCGGCGCCGAGCGGACCGGCTACCTGGTTACGGACCTGGACCAGGCGGTCGCGGCCGCGCGGCGCGCCGGCGCCGCGGTGATCGTCCAGACCTTTCCGGATCCGATCGGCCGCGACGCGGTGGTCCAGTGGCCCGGCGGCGTGGCCATGCAGCTCTACTGGCACACCGCCAAACCGAGCTACGCCGCGCTGACCGGGCGCCCCGAGAACCGAGTCTACCTTAGCCCGGACGCCGCCAATGCTTTCGTGCGCGACTGGCTGGCGTTCTCGAGGGGGCATATCGTCTCCGACGACCGCAGGGCCGACGGCGCCCAGGTCGGCGAGCCCGCCAAGACGGTCCGGCGGGTCGATATCGAAAGCGGGTTTGGCCGGCTCGTCGTCTTCGCGACGGACGGCCGCCTTGCCTGGCCGTTCGGGCGCGAGATCACCGGCTACGAAGTGGCTGACCTGGACGCCACCCTGGCCAAGGCCGGCGCCGCGGGCGTCGAGGTGATTTCTGCCCCGGCCACGACCGGCGGCCGGCGCAGCGCCATGGTGCGCTTCCCCGGCGGCTATATCGCCGAGGTCCACACGGCCACGAGCCACTGAATGACGCCCGCCGGCGCAACAGCGGACGTGGGGTCCGATCGAAGCCCGGCCATCCCGGCCGGGCTGAACCGGATCGTCGCCGACTGCGTCGTGCTGCGCTACGTCGCGCAGGTGGCCTGCTGGGGACTGCCCCCGGACGACGCCGGCGAACTCGCGGCCCTGCTCAGGCGCCTGGTCGCCCTGCTGGATGACATCGCCTGGCATGGCGCCGCCCGCATCCGCGCCTTGGGCGAGTCGCCTGAAGCCGATCTGGCGGCCCTGGTCCAGTTGTCGTCCTACGCTCCGGGCGCCGACGAGGCGTCATCCGCGGCGTCGACCCTGTCCATGGCGGCCCTGGCCGTGGCCGGCGATTTCCGCACCCTGGAAAAGCGGGCGCTCGACAGCGGAGACGAGGTGACGGCGCGCCTGCTGTTCACGACCGGCAGCGGTCTTGAGGAGTCCGCCCGCAGGCTCTGGCTGGCGGCCTGGCAACCCTCGGGCGCGGATGCGGGGCGCGATCGCCCATGACAGCGAACCTCATCATTGGCAGCCTGGCCTACGCGGTCACTGCGGCGGCCTTGCTGGTGCGGGACATTCTCTGGCTCCGGGTGCTGGGCATGGTGGCCAACCTCGGCTTTGTCGCGTTCAACATCACCGCGCAGGGCGGTCCGACATTCGTGTTCCTGGGCTGGTCGCTGTTGTTCCTGGGCATCAACCTCTTTCAGATCGGCAGCCTGATCCTTGAACGCCGGTCCATTCGCCTCCCCGAGGCCGACGAGGATCTCCATACCTCGGTGTTTCCCAGCTTGCCGGTCGGCGAGTTCCGCATCCTGCTCAAGACGAGCTCGCGCCGCGACCTGAGCGAAGGCACCGTGTTGGCCGAGCAGGGTGGCGAATCCGAACAGGTGCTGCTCATCGAACATGGCGTGATCAAGCTCGAGCGCGACGGAGAACTGCTTGATCGCCTGATCCAGGGGCACATGCTGGGGGAAATCGCCTTCGTGGCGCGCCGTCCGTTTTCGTCGCGCGCGACGGTCGCGGCGCCGACCCGCGTGCTGTCGTGGGACCGCAGGTCGCTTGAGCGCCTGTTTCTGCGCCGGCCGTCGATTGCGGTCGGCTTCCATGCGGCCTTTATCGGACAGCTTCGGGGTGGAACGGTCCGGCCGGCGGCTGTTCAAGACAGCGCCGGCGGACCCACAGGCTCATAGCGCCGCCAGGTCGACGGCCGAGCCCGGACGGCTGTTGTGGCGACGAGAGGCGGAAGGCGTCGCGCCGAAAAAGCGGCGGTACAGCCTTGAAAGATGTGCCTGGTCCGCGAGCCCCGACTCCAGGGCGACCTGGGACAATGGCAGGTCCGTCTCCAACACCAGCCGCCTTGCATAATGGATCCGCTGCTGGATCACATAGGCGTGGGGAGAACACCCCAGGCTTGTCTTGGAGGCCCGCGCAAAGTGGCTGTCGCTCAGGTGAACGAGGGCGGCGAGCTCGGAGACATTCAGGCGCTGCGACAGGTGGGTCTCGATGTACCGCTTGACCCGCGCCACCTGCCAAGGCGCCAGGCCCCCGGTCCGCGCCGTCGCCGCCTCGTCGAAGGCTGGAGGCAAATGGGCCTGGGCCAGGATCGACTCGAAACGGTCGAGCCATCCCGCGGTCAAGCTGCGCTCGCGGGGCGCCTCCGCCTTTGCTTCTGCGAGGAGTCCGTTGAGCACGGCGAGAAATTCAGGCGAGACGACGGTCGGCGGCGCCGCTGCCGGCGTGATGTCCCGAAAAGCCAGTTCCTGCATCTGAGATGCCCCAATCGGTCAGCGCGCGCGAGAAAGTCGTGTGCGTGTACGCCTCGAACATCCCCCCTTTGCGAATCCGAAGCGACGAAAGCCCCGTAAAACGGCCGTAAATGTTCCGTAAAATGGCCGAGATTGATGGAGCAGATCAGCGCAGCTTGCGGGAAATACTCCGTTTCGGTGTCCATAACCTAAGGACCAACAGTTTTTATGCACGGATGTTCTGAGCGGCGAGACAATCAACCGACGGCAGATAGCAATCTTGACCCGGGATTGCAGTATTCCCCGCGAATGATGTAGCCCTCGGCCGAGGGCGTCCCGGGCCCAACCGGGCCGCCGGAATTCCCCGGATATGATGGGCAGCGCCGGCCGCGCGATGAAATCGGCAGGATGGCCGGCGTCGAGGGCCTTGTCCGGGCTAAAGCTCAGCCAATCGGGAAGCGGCGGCCCTGTTGAGCGCGCTGCTGCCGCCAGAAATGCGGGGTCAAACCGACCTGGCGCTTGAACACCCGCGTAAGATGACTTTGATCGCAGAACCCACAGGCAAGGGAGATGTTCGTGATGGGTTCGGCGGTCGTGGCGAGGAGCCGCTTGGCTCTCTCGACTCGCCGACGGATCACCCATTGATGAACCGAAAGTCCCATTGTCGTTCTGAACGCACGGTTCAGGCCGGTCACCGACATTTCGCAGGCCTGAGCAATGTCAGACAAGCTCATATCGATATGCAGAAAGGTTTCTATGTAGTCGATAGCCAGCCGCTGCTGTTTGGCGTTCAGACCCGCTCGTGACTGGCTCAATCGTTTGGAGAAGACGCCGTAGGTTCCAGCCAGGTGCTCGCTAACCGCCAGGAAACAATGGTTGAGGAACAGGCTGTTGACCTCTTGGGGTCTTTCGAGGGCCGGCGCGATAGCGAGCGCCAGATGGTGCATGGTCACGTCGTTGTTGTCATCTTCGACATGGTGGTCGAAGGCGCTGAAGGTGGATCCACGCCCCTCGGCATATTCGTCAAAGACGCTGAGGGGCAGGAACATATTCAGGTTGTCGAACGGTTCCCGGACGTCCGCCGCCCAGGATTCTCTCATATCGTAGAGGCCGAGCGCGCCGGATCTGATGGGCGGTCTTGAAACATGTTTCTGGTCACGGAACATGTCGGTGGCGGTGCGGCCGACAAATTCCACCGAGACCATGAGCTGGTCCGCCAGTGGCGTCGGCTCGATTAGTCCAAGGCCCGGGCGCCGCTGCCGGTAGCGGCTGAAGAACAAGGGCGGTCGATTGGACTGTTCGATCGCCACGGTTTTTTCGAATTCAGGGCGATTGTTCCCGCGGAATCCGGGCTCGCCGCCATGGTCCAAGAACTCTGTCAAATGACGTTCCTCGCCGGGGGCCATGAAGAGCTGAATTGGGCTGGGTTGATTTTGCAGCGCTGGGCCGAAAATACAAGACGCTTGGAGGGGAAGCCCGTCTGGTCGCGACGGGAGTTTTCAAGCAATTGGCTGGTATGTCACATCTGGACTATGGCGCAGGTTCCACGCGGTCTCAGCGGGGGTTCATCGGTTTCGGCCCCTTCCGGCTGTATCCGTCAGAGCGTGCGCTTGAACGGTCCGGCGTGCCGGTGGCGTTGGGCAGCCGTGCGTTCGACCTGCTCGCGGCCTTGGTCAAATCCCCGGGCGACGTCGTCAGCCTGGAGGACCTCCTGGGCGCCGCCTGGCCCGGGCTGACGGTCGCGCCCGACAACGTGCGCATGCAAATCCTGGCGCTGCGTCGGGCTTTGGGGGACGGCGAAGGCGGGGCCAAATTCATCGAGAGTGTCCCCGCCCGTGGCTATTGTTTCATTGCGCCCGTGGTGTTTGGGGAAAGCGATGAGGCGCTCGACGTCGTTTCCCTGAAGAGCCAGAGGGGCGTCGCTCTGCCGGCGCGCCTTGCCCGGATATCGGGTCGCGAGGCCGATATCGCAAACATCTGCGAGGGGCTGCGACGCAGCCGGTTTGTGACCGTGGTCGGTCCAGGGGGGATCGGCAAGACGACAACCGCAACGGCTGCGGCGCATATGATCTCTGAGGACATCGGAGGCGTCGCCCGCTTCCTCGATCTGTCCTTCCTAACCGGCCCCGATATTCTTCCCAATGCGATTGCGTCGGCCCTGGGACTCGATGAGACCGAGCAGGATCCCATCTCGGCTGTGATCGCCGAGATGCGCCACACGCGGCTTCTGCTCGTGCTTGACAGTTGCGAACACCTCATCGAGGCGATCGCGGCCGTGGCGGAACGACTTTTCCTGGGAACGTCCGAGCTCCACATTCTGGCGACCAGTCGCGAGCCTATGCGGGTGCAGGGCGAGCGCGTCTACCAGCTCGCCGGCCTCGACTATCCCGCCGCCGGCCAGGAGCCAGACGCCGCGGAGGCCTTGGAATTTCCGGCCGTCTCGCTGTTCGTCGAGCGCGTCCAGACAAGCCTCGGCCACTTCGAACTTTCCGATCATCAGGCCCCAATCGTCGTCGGGATTTGCCGGCGGCTGGACGGGGTCGCCCTGGCGATCGAGTTGGCCGCGGGTCGGGTGGGGACTTTTGGAATCGAAGGGGTTGCCGCACAGCTGGACGAAGAGTCCGAACTATCGTGGACCGGCCGGCGGACCGCCATTTCACGGCATCGCACGCTCCGAGAGACGATCGACTGGAGTTTCAATTTTCTCACCGAGTGCGAGCAGGCGGTCTTGCGCCGCCTCAGCGTCGTCGCCGGCGCCTTCACGCTGGCGGCGGCAAAGGCCGTGGCCCGCGGAGACGGCATCGCCGAGGACGACTTGGTCGAGGCCATCGGGAGTCTCGCCACAAAGTCGCTCTTGAAGGTCACCTTCGTCAACACCGCGGTCCAATATCGGATCCTCGATACGACGCGGGCCTATCTGCGGGAGAAACTCGTCGCGGCTGGCGAAGCCAGGTCGGCGTCCGAGAACCACGCCGCCTGGTACTGCCATCTGCTTCAGCTCGCCGATGACCATGCGCTGGAGACGTCAAGACAGGACACGCTGGCGTATGAGGGCAACTATCTCGACAATGTCAGACTGGCGCTCAAATGGAGTTTCGAACCCGAGAGCCGGTCCGTCTTCGCCATAACCCTCGCGACCCTCTCGGGCGCCCTCTTCGTCGAGCTGTCTCTCTTCATGGAGTGCGTCAAATGGTGCCGGCTGGCGCTCGACATGCTCGACGAGAAGACGATTGGAACGACGCACGAGCTTCGGCTTAGGCATTGCTATGGCCGTGGCCTCATGGCGACCGGGGGCGACGTTGCGTTGATTGGCGCTGCGTTCAGACGCGCCTACGACATCGGCGAGCAGCTGGGCGATCTCGATAAAGCCTTCATGAGCTTGGTTCAGTTGCACACCTTGGCTTCGCGCGCCGGGGATGTAGCCCAAGGGCTTGAGATAGCCAAGCGCGCAGAAATAATCGCTAGTAAAATCAAGCTCCCTGAAGCAGCGGTGCTGGCCGATTGGATGCTTGGGTTGTCAAAATTCATTAATGGAGACCTCGCCGACGCCTTGAAATATTGCGAGAGCTCCCGCTATCCTTCGCAAGCCTCCGACACGATTAGCCGAATACATTCTGGATCTTACCTTAGGGCGAGGGCGGTTTGCGTTCTCGCCTGGACGCTTTGGTTGCGCGGGGCTCTCGATCAAGCCCTCACGCTGGCGGGATCCTTCCTTGAGGAGGTCAAGCATCAAAACGACAGCGCCAACCTCAGTCCCCTGACCTTCATGACCCAGGTATTCATTGAATTTGAGGATCGCGCAAAACCCGAAGAGATGCTCGATTGGCTGTACGATATGGCCGAGCGGCATTCGCTTAAGCCACAACAGGCGCTGGTCTCGGCCTGGAGAGGCATCGTCCGAATCAAGCATGGGGAACTGCAGGAGGGCAGCGTCGAGCTTGAGTCGGCGATCCTTCAGTTGAAGGCCAACCAATACACAGTCTATCAGGACCGCTTTTACAGCCTCTTGAGCGACGCCCTGAGCCAGCTTGGACAAATGGACCGAGCGCAGACTCTGGTCGACGAAACCATCCATCATGCTGAGGAGGTCGGCGACAGATTTCACCTGGCGGATATGTATCGAATCAAGGGGGACATCCTCGCGCGGCTGGGGCCTGGAGGCCGCGACGCTGCCAATGATTGCTATGCGAGGGCGGTGGCGTTGGCGCGGGATCAGGGCGCCGTCCTCTGGGAGCTGAAGGCGGAAATCGCGCGGACACGGCTAGCGATGGAAGGCGGCCCGGCCCCCGCGGCGGTGAGTCGGCTTGCCGCCGTGTTCGCAGCCTTCCATGAGGGCTTCGAGAGCCGCGATCTAATCACCGCCCGGGACCTGATTGACGCCGAATCCATCGACCGCATGTGAGGCGGTGGTCACCCGCCCCTGGCGGCGGCTGTGTTGGCCGCGTCTTTGACCGTGGCGGCGACCTCGGCCGCTGCCAGAGGCCGGATCGACGCTCGCTGCCGCAGGTCCGTCCAAGTCCGCCCAGATCGATCAAGACCGAGGTGGGCGACGGCCTAGGGTGACCAGATCCTCAAACCGGAACAGGCGGCGCCATCATGACGAAATCCAATCCCACGGTTGTCTTGGTCCACGGGGCCTGGGCCGATGGCTCGAGCTGGAACAAGGTGATTCCGATCCTGTTGGCCAGGGGCGTGCCCGTGGTGGCGGCCCAGCTGCCCTTGTCGGGGGTCGCCGACGACCTGGCCGCCACGACCCGGATCATGAGCGACATCGAGGGCGATATTGTCCTGGTCGGCCACAGCTGGGGCGGCGTGGCGGTCACCCAGGCCGGCGTTGATCCGAGGGTCAAGGCCCTGGTGTTCGTCTCGGCCTTTGCTCCGGATGTCGGCGAAACCGGCAGTGGCCTGATCGGCGAACATCCGACGCCGCCGGCGCTCTCGACCATCGGCACCGACAAGGCGGGCTTTGTCTACCAGACCGAGGCTGGGATGGTGGAAAACCTCGGCCCGGACCTGCCCCCGGACGAGGCGCGCGTCCTCGCCGTCACCCAGGGCCGCCTCGCCGGCAAGGCCTTTGGCGAAACCGTCGTCGTCGCCGCGTGGAAAGCCAAGCCTTCGTGGTTTGTCGTCACCTCCGAAGACCGTGTGGTCAGCATCGAGCTGCAGCAGGTCCTCGCCCGGCGGATGGGCGCGACGGTTCTCGACCTCAAGGCCAGCCATATGTCGATCCTCTCGCATCCGGCCGAAATCGCCGCGGTCATTGGACAGGCCCTCGCCAAGGTCATGGCCTAGCCAAAAGGGCGCCGGCGGCGTTCGGCGCCGAGAACCCCCGTTGCGTTTCCTTGCCGCCGGTCAGGGCGTGGCGCCCTGGCCGGCGGCATCAGTGCGGTGGCGTCCGCGCGTCCCTATCTTCCCGTCGTGGCGGCGCGGCCGCCGGCGATGTTCACGAGGCGACCCGATGGATCTCAAGCTTACCGACAAACTGGCCCTGGTCACCGGCAGCACGGCGGGGATCGGCTTTGCGATCGCCCAGGCGCTGGCCCGCGAGGGCGCCCGGGTCATCGTCAATGGCCGGGCGCAGGCCTCGGTCGACCAGGTGGTCGACCAGCTCGCGGCGTCGACCGGCGCGGTGGTGCAGGGGTTTGCGGGCGATCTCACCCGCGCGGCCGACGCCGAGGCGCTGGCCAAGCAGTTTCCTGGCGTCGAGATCCTGGTCAACAACCTGGGCATCTTCGAGCCTAAACCGTTCGAGGACATCAGCGACGCCGACTGGACCCGCTTCTTTGAGGCCAATGTCCTCAGTGGCGCACGCCTGGCGCGGCTCTACCTGCCGGCCATGCGGCGGGCCGACTGGGGCCGGATACTCTTCATCTCCAGCGAAAGCGCGGTGCAGATTCCGGCCGAGATGATCCACTACGGCATGACCAAGACCGCGCAGCTCGCGGTCTCCCGGGGACTGGCGGAGGCCGTGGCCGGCACCGGGATCACCGTCAACAGCATCCTGCCCGGGCCGACCCGCTCGCGCGGGGTGGGCGACTTTGTGGCCTCCCTGGCCGCCGCCGAAGGAAAGTCCGACGCGGCGATCGAGGCCGAGTTCTTTGAAAAGGTGCGTCCAACCTCACTGATCAAGCGGTTCGCCACGCCCGACGAGGTCGCGTCCCTGGTCGCCTATGTGGCCAGCCCGCTCGCCTCGGCGACGACCGGCGCCGCGCTGCGGGTCGACGGCGGCGTCATCAAGAGCGCGGTCTAGCAGCCGGGTTTCACCGGCCCGCGCCTAGGGCTTGGCCTGGCCCGCCGGCGCGAATTGGAACCGGTTGAGCGTGTAGTTGGCGGGAACCCAGGTGTAGCCCCCTGCCCCGTCGGTCCGCACGTGCCCGATGCCCGGGAAGGAGATGTGCGCCCCGGCGATCCAGTAGCCCTTGCGGGCGGCGTCGGCCAAAACGCTCTTGCGGGAGGCGACCGCCTGGCGGTTGTTTGTGTCGTAGCGGATCGCGACCCCCGGCCGGGGAAACTGCACCGGCTGGACGTGGACGGTGTCGCCCCAGGCCAGCAGCCGCTGGCCGACGCTCTCGATCATATAGTAACAGTGTCCCGGCGAGTGTCCGGGGCTGAAGATGGGGTGAATGCCGGGGGAGAGGTCGGCCTCGCTGGTGAAGGTCCGGAAGCGGCCCTGGGCGATGTAGGGCGCCAGCACGCTCTGCGCGCCATCGAACATCGGATAGAGCAGCGCCGGCGTCTTGGCGCGGTTGGCGTTGTTCAGCCAGAAATCCGCGTCGATCTTCGAGACGTAGATGATCGCCTTCGGGAAGACCACCTTGCCGCCGCGCATCAGGCCGCCGGCGTGATCGCGGTGCAGGTGGGTCAGGTAAATCTCGTCGATCTGCTCCGGCGCATAGCCCGCGGCGCGCAGGTTCGAGACCAGCAGGCCGCCATCGCGGCCATAGAGGTCCCCAGCCCCGGTATCGATCAGGATCAGCTTGGCGCCGGTGTTGACCAGGAAGGCGTTGATCATGCCCTCGACGGGCGAGGCGAGGCTTTGGCGGCCGAGCAGCGTCTTCACCTCGCCCGGCTTGGCGTTGATCGCCAGCTCCTCCGCCGGGAAGGGGTGGGTGCCATCCAGCAGCGCCGTGACCTCGTAGCGGCCGACGAACATCCGGTAGTAGCCCGGCGCCTGGCCGCCGACGATCGGGGCCGCCGCCAGGGACGGCGACGGCGCCAGCATCGCCGGCAGGGGCGTGATCATCAGGGCCAGCACGAGGGGCAGGCTCACGGCGCGCTTCATCTTCAACGTCCTCCGGCGCAGGCTTCCGCCGCCGCAGGGCGGCGGGCCTGGGGCCATTATGGGTGGTCGGGCTATTGGGTCTTGGCAGCGACCGTGCTCACCGCATCCTCGATCACCGCGGCGACCTCGGCGGGATGGGAGAGCAGGGAGACGTGGCTGGACATCAGGACGGTGGTCTTGGCGTTCATCCAGTGGGCGGCGTCGCGTTCCATCTGCGGGTCGATTACCCGGTCGTTGGCCGAGATCACAAACCAGGACGGCTTGGTCTGCCAGGCGGCGCTGGTGACCTTGTCGCCGAAGGTCACGGCCGCCAGCGGTGTCTGCGTGACCGCCATTGTCCGGGCCTCCTCCAGCGGCAGGTCCGGCGCGAAATCCTCGACCACGCCGGCCTCGGTCAGCCGCAGGTAGCCGTGGCCGTCGTCGGCGATGGCGCCGAGGGCCGGCGGCTTGGCGTAGGCGGCGACCAGTTCGCCATCCGACTGCCCCGCCTTGTTGCCGAAGGCGGAGACATAGACCAGGGCTGCGACCTTCGGGTCCATCCCCGCCTGGGTGATGACCGTGCCGCCCCAGCTGTGGCCGACAAGGACAACCGGGCCGGGGGCGTCCGCCAGCACCCGTTCCGTCGCCGCGACATCGTCGGCGAGGGAGGTGGTCGGGTTCTGGACGATGAGTACCTTGATGCCCTTGGCCTGCAGGAGCGGGATCACCTTGCTCCAGCTGGAGCCGTCGGCCCAGGCGCCGTGGACCAGGACGACGGTGACGGGCGGATGGTCGGTCTGGGCCTGCGCCGCGCCGGGTGAGACGGCGACCAGGGCGCCGCTGGCCATCAGGGCCAGCGCGAGGTGTTTCAGCATGACGTGCCTCCTTCGGGCGGGCGCAGGGGTCAGGCCGGCCACTTGAAGGCTTTGGAGTAGGCCGGCGCCGCGCCGGCTGGCTTGAAGGATTGGGCGGGCGATTTGTCGTTTTGCGGGATGGAATCGGTCAAGACCCCGCCCGGCGTGACGCACAGTCTGGGGCCAGTCCTCACGTCATTTGCGGAACATCCCCCATGAGACTGCCCCCGATCGCCCCTGCCGACCTGAATGACGCGCAGCGGCCCCTGTTCGACAGCATCACCGCCGGCGTCGCGGCCAAGTACGGCGGCTTCCAGACCGCCCGCCCGGACGGGGCGATGCTGGGGCCCTGGGGAGCCTGGCTGCACGACCCCGAGCTTGGCCAGGCTTTCTGGGCGGTGACCCAGGCCATGACCAAGGCCAGGCGCATTCCCGATCCCGCCCGCCAGGTCGCGATCCTGGTGGTCGGCGCGCGGCTTGGCGCGGCCTACGAAATCTATGCCCACGAGGCTGTCGCCCGCCAGACCCACAAGATGACGGCCCGCCGCCTAGCCACGCTCATCGCCGGCAGCCGCCCCGATGACCTCAGCGACCAGGAAGGCTGCGCCTACGACGTCGCCAATGCGCTCATGAAGGGCGGCGTCCTGCCCGAGCCGGTGTACCGACATGCGCTGGAAGTCTTCGGCCAGCCGGGGGTGAACGAGCTGATCTATCTCGTCGGCCACTACTGCTTTGTGTCCATGACGCTGAACGGCTTTGCGATTCCAACGCCCTAACGCAAACCATCCGGCGGACAATCGCCACGGCGACCGCGAGGAGTCTCCTGCATGCCCGAAGCCGAGGCTGGGCCGACCCGCGTCGTCATTGGCGAGCGCCATGGATTGGTGATCGACTGCGTCGCGTGGGACGCCGTCGGGGCGGCGGTGGACCTGTCGTTCGCTGGCCTGTTCACGTGCGAGGCGCCCGGCGCCATCCTGGGCGGCGGGCTTCTTGATCTGGACCAGGCCCTGGGCGGCGCCCTTCGACGAGTGCGCGCCAGCGGCGACTTCACCGCCGAGCCCCTGGAGACGCTGCTCCTGGAGGCCTTACCGGCCGGCTTTCGCGCGAGGACCATCATGCTCATCGGCCTGGGGGATCCGCCAGCGCTGCGGGCCGGCCTGCTGGAGCGGGCGACACGCGCGGCCTTCCGGGAAGCCTCGCGCCTACGGGCCGGCACGGTCGCTTTTGCGCCGGGTCTGCTGGATACGGGCCTGGCGCCGCAGTCGATCGTCGGCGCGCCGGCGGCGATGATGACCGGTCTATTGTCCGCCCTGGACGCCGCGCGGCGATTGGCCGACGCGGGCTTGGCGTCATCGCCCGCGATGTCACGCTGGTCGTTCGACGCCGGCGCCAGCCACCTTGGCGACGTCGCGGCGGCGTTCAGGACGGCGTTCGACGCCGTCGACCCTGAGGACCGTTGAGCCGTTTGTTGGGCGAGACGACGGGGCGGCGCGGGCTCGGCCGGTGGCCATGGCAGGGAATCAGAATCGCGCGGACACCGTGAACTCGAACCGGCGGCCCCTGGGGTCGCCGTAGGTACTGTACCCGACGGGCTCGAACGTTGCTGGGGGGGGCCACGACCAAAGGCGGCGTCTGGTCGAACAGGTTCTGCACGCCGAACCGATATTCGATGTCTTGCGATCCCTTGCCACCGAGATGGACCGTCGAGCGGTAGCCCACGGTCGCATCGACATAGACCTGCGGGGGGATGCTGGCGGCGCCTTGCAGCAGCAGGTTGTTACTGTTGAGGACGCTGAGAAGTGGGAGCCCGAGGCTTTCGTGATAATTCGAGAAAACCTGGGCGTTGACCCCCGCTGTCCAACGGTCACGGCGCCAATCGGCGCCGACATTGCCTCGTCGTCGCCGATGCCTGCGGCGGCCTGACGGAAACAGGCCACGAGATCGTTTTACGACGAATGGCGGCCAAGGGCGCCCAGCTGACGAGTTAGGCGCAGGTTCTGTTGGAGCTGCAACGAGACTGGACCCGCCGTGACACCTATGACGGCGCCCGCGCGATCGTAGAGGCCAATGGCGGTGGCTATGGCATCGGCCTGGCCTATTCCCGAGACATGATCCGGCCGGCTTAGTCAGGGCAGCTTAGGTTGAGCCGGGCGCCTACGCGCCCAAAGATCCAGCGATCATTGTTGGGACGCCAAGTTGCCGTCGGTATGCGGACGGTGTCACGCCAAAGTAGCGCCGAAAAAGTCTGGACAGGTGGGCTTGATCCGACATGCCGGCCTCCAGGGCGACCTGCGAAAGCGGAAGGTCCGTATCCTGAATGAGCCTCTTTGCGCACAGGACGCGCTGCTCAACCACATAGGCGTGCGGCGGGCGACCCACGCTGGCCTTAAAGGCTCTGGAAAAGTGATTTTCGCTCAACCTTACGATGGCCGCCAGCTCGGAGGTGTTGAGCCGCTCCGAGAGATTGGCCTCAACATGACGTTTGATGCGCAACACCTGCCAGGGCGCCAGGCCGCCGGTGCGCAGCGCCGCCGGGCCAGGTCCAGCCTGCGGCCCCACCGTCTGCGCCAGGATCCATTCGAAGCGATCCAACCATCGATCGGCTGAGGCGGGATCACGCCGTACGCCCGCCCTGGCGTCCACAAGGAAGGCCTCAAGCATCAACGAAAACTGGGCAGAAACCGCGATCGGCGTGTCCGTTATCGGGACCTCCAGTTCCTTGAAGTCTAAACCTGTCACGGGACGCCCTCCTCGATCCAAGTCGCGCGTGGGTCATCACGCCATGTATTCGCACTGATGATTTAGTCTGGCGCATCGCAGCGGCGAATATCGAGCCCGGCATCACCGAACATCACGTTAAGTTTTGAATGATTTTGTAGGAAGACCGGTTTGGCCTCCCAAGCACTAGCTCTTTAGAGTAGCGCTGGCCTCGCACTTATCGGCCCGATTTACTTTAGATCCAGATAGCCGCGCCGAATTGCAATCGTCACGGCGTGGGTTCGGTCGTTGGCACCTAGCTTCGAAAGAATCGTGCGCATGTGGTTCTTGACGGTGTCTTCGCTGATGGCGAGCCGGCTTCCCACGGCCTTGTTCGAACACCCTTCCGCGACCCAGCGCAGCACATCCAACTCGCGCTCGCTCAATTGGTCGTCGGCGGCATGGGTGGCGATCTCGAAAGATACGTCCGAAGGAATGCGCTTGCCGCCCTGATGAACCACGCGGATCGTTTCAAGAAGGTCCTTCCGCAGCGTGCTTTTGAGCAGGTAGCCCGCGGCGCCGGCTTTGAGCGCGCGCAACGCCTGGACATCGCCACGGAAGGTCGTCAGCACGACAAAGCGCGCTTTCGGCATGCGCTGACGGATCGCCATGATCACATCGACGCCGCTCATATCGGGAAGGCCAAGATCGACCAGTGTGACATCGGGGTTGTGCATGCTGTGCTTTTCGATCGCCTCCTGGCCGTTTACCGCCTCGGCGACCAGTTCCATGTCGGGCTGGCTGCCAATGAGCGCGGCGAGGCCCTCACGCAAGACCGCGTGATCATCGACCGCCATGATGCGGATTGGGGAAGGAGAACGCGACATAGACAAGTAACCTGAATTGCAATGAAGGGAGAGGAGGGCGGGGCGCCGCGGGCGGTCGCGCCTACGGCATTCCCAGAAGGGACAGTCGTTTTCCGATCTGGCGGAAGTAGGCGATGTATCTGTTTAGGCTCAGCTCGATGCGGGTTCCGTCGCTGTTGCTGTGGATGCGTAGGACCGCGCCGATTTCACGGGCGCGCTCCCGCATTCCCGTTAGGCCCCAATGCCCCTCGCGACCGCCGGCCCGCAGGACGTCATCATCAATGCCGACGCCGTTGTCGCCGAAGACGAGGCGGACGCGCGACGCCGTGAAGGACAAATCGCAAAAGATCGCGGTGGCGCGCGAGTGCCTGCAGGCATTGGTCAGGGCTTCCTTCGCAATGCTGAGCATTTCTCGCTGTGCATCGATGTTCAGCGGGCGCGGTGCGCCGGATGTACGCACCTCGATCGCAACACACCCGTCGCTTTCCAGTCGGAAACTCAAACGCTCCAATTCATCGAAAAGGTCGGACCCATGGTCCTCGGCAGATCTCAGATCCCGGACGCGATCACGCCCCTCGACCAGGATCTCATCGGCCCGGTCCAGGACCGCCTCCATCAAGGGTTTGGCGCTCTCGCCGGGCGGTATCGCATCGGCGACGACCTGAAAGCGCACGAGCAAGCCCTGAAACCCCTGCAACAAGGTGTCGTGAAGTTCGCGCGCGATCCGGATACGCTCGGCCTGGCGTTCAGAAAGGCGGGTCTCGATCTGGGAGGTCACGTACCGCACGCGAAGGAACAGGCCCAGCCAGACCAATCCCACCAGCAGAAGCAACGCCAAGGCGCGGAACCATAGGGTCTGATAGAAGGCCGGCCGTAGCCAAAATGCGACGGTGTCGCCCTCGTTGTTCCAGACGCCATCGTTGTTGCAGGCGATCACCTGGAAGCGGTAGTGGCCTGGTTTGAGATTCATATAGAAGGCCGCGCGACGGGTCCCGACGTCCTGCCAGTCCTTATCGATCCCGGACAGCCGATAGCGAAAGCGCACCTTCTGAGGCGCGATCAGACTGAGCCCGGCGTAATCGATCTCGACATCGCGGGTGAGCGGAGGCAAGGCGATCTCATGGCCAAGCGCATAGGGGCGATGATCCGCCACGAGCTGTTCGATATGGACAGGCGGCTGCATCAAGTTCGCGGACAGGTGCGCTGGATCGACGCTCAGCAAAACGTTGTCGGTCGCAAACCAGAGCCGCCCATCCGGCGAGACGCTGGCCGCCGGCCGGAATGACCCAACTCCGGAACGGGCGCCGTCGCCTTGATCGAGAACCCGAACCCTTAGCTTTTCTTGCGGGTGCTCTAGGAACCGGTCCCAGTCAGACTTGGCGGCAATCACCATCCCACAGCGGGTGTTCAGCCAGAGCGCCCCTTGCTTATCGAATAAGCCAGCCTCAACGGAGTTACACGGGAGTCCACGCGACGAGTCAATAAGTATCCATCGACCCTTGTTGAAGAAGTAAGCGCCACGCTGCGTTGACAAGATGGCCTGTTCATTTTCGACGACCGTTAATCGAGGAAATGACACACGGATAGGAAATGGGATTATCTTGTATTGTCCAGCTTTGTAGATTTCCACGCTGGATTTATCATCGAAGATCCAGACCGCGCCGTCGGCTGAGCCAATAGCCTCGGGTTTAGCGTTCGAAGGAAGATGAATTTCCCCCAGGCATTGCCCCTCGTGGATCTTGTAGAGCCGGTAAGGCCGTCCGACCACCAGCGCCCAGATATTGTTTTGGTCGTCTTCGGCAAGGCCGGCCATGAGGCCAAGTGCTCCGCAGCCTCGATTGGGCACTGTGCGGAACCGACGTCCGTCATAGACCATAAGACCTGAGTCAACGCCGACCCAGACCTTGCCGGTAGCGTCCTCCAGCATTGAGGAGATCTTGCGTCCGGCAAGGTCGCCCTCTGCGACACGGCTTATGATGCCGTTGCGCCGAATGTCTATTTCGCCGTCCGTGCCAATCCAGACACTTCCATCGCGTCTTGCAAGAACCGCAGTGACTGCGTCGGCGGTCAGACCCTCTCGGGTGGTAAAGGCGGATACCGAAAGCAAATTGAAGCGGTCCACACCGCCGCTCGTAGCGGCCCAAACATTTCCTTCCCGGTCTTCGAAAAACCCATTAACCCGGTTACTGGAAAGTGCGTCCGCAGTGGTGAAGTGATCGACCCTGTTCCCGTCAACATGGTAGATTCCATCGTTGGACGTGCCGATCCAGAGCGCTCCGTGACGATCTCTGAAAAGGGCGTACACTTGCAGCGTCTCGCCCTTCAAGCCATCCGCCCTAAAGGGCTTCTGCCCATTGTGGGTGAAGATCTGCAGCCCTCGACCAGAGCCGGACTCTGCGAAACCAACCAACATCGAACCATCGCCTTCCAACGCGAACGCAGAGACGGTGATGTTGTCGCGGATGAACACGGACGGGTTGAGCGTTCCGCCGCCCGGGCGCCACGCGCACACCCTGTGTTCATCCCCAAGCCATAAATCACCACGATTGTCCTGCGCCAGAGCGGCCGAAAAGCTGCAGGGTTGACCAGATGCGGCGCCAAAACATGTGGCCGTACGGTCTTGAATTTTGCAGAGCGCGCCGTCAGCGGCGTTGTGGGTCCGCGTTCGCGCAACCCACATTGCGCCGGAACGATCTTCGTAAAAGGCCTCGTACCAAACTTGAGAAACGGAAATAGCGTCGACCAGGCGGTCGTGCAGATGTGCGATTCCCCCCTCCTGACCGACCCATAAGCCACCATCACGGGAGCCATGCACCGCGAGCACGGGGGTGTCGGTGGGCAGTTTCCAATGACTAAAGCGCATGCCGTCGTAGCGCTCGAGGCCAGCCTCCGTCGCGACCCAAATGTAGCCATCCTTGGTTTGGGTGATGCCATTGGCCGCGCCGCCGAGATCGCCATCCTGAACTCGCCAGCTCGTGTGGGCATACTGTGTAAGCGTCGGCGTAAAGTCCGCGGCGTGCGCGGCCGGATGGACGAGTAGCAGCGAGATGGCGACGAGCGGGACCAGGAAGCGGACAGACGCCTGTGCTCGACTGGATTTCTGTCTGTCGCGCGTTAGAGCGGCTGGAGCGCCGGGGCGGCCCAAGCCCGATTTTGACCGGATCCCTAGCATCTAGGCTGGCCCCTTAGCCATTCGCGGCCGATGCCGCGCCGACGAGTTGGCGGCGCTCCCCAGACGCTTCCCCACGATCGTGACTATCGAAGCGGCCTACGTTACGGGACTAAAGACGAAGTCGAGATGACCGATCAGCAGACCGCTCCATGGCCCCAGCAAAAAAAGCATCCTGACGTTTCCAGACGCGGATGAGAAGCCTCGAAAGTCTTGGTGCGGAATAGCCCTTTCGTGTGGCAGCGCGGGAGCGTGTGGCAGCGCGGGAGATTGAGCAGCGCAGCGTGTTTCGGACGTTTTCATCGACCGATGCTCGAATGCTGCGCGCAAGATGCTAACGACTAAGACGACGCCTCAGCATCCGTCGCCGGTACGCGACAGCGACGCCTTCATCACGTTTTGCAGGCTGGTGCTGACCCTCTATAGTCCCAAGTCGCATATGTGGACGACCCCCTCCTCGCAAGGCTCTTGGGCAATGTCTTGATCGGATCGCTTGCGCCCATATGTCCGGCCTGTTTTGGCGCTCGCACACGAACGCTGGCCAAGATGGATTCCGCGGCGCGAGTTCCAAACACAAGCGCGACCTATTACGGCCGGTGGGACTTTCGGACTCTCTCGCGTCAGGGATCGATCGATCACTCCATCTGCTCACTAGCTGCAAGTTCTGGCATCGGCTCAGCGCGGTTGCAGTCGAGTTGCTCCCCGCGACTGGCTGATCTCTAAACGGCGCTCGCCAAGGCGGCCGGCGCGGATTTCATGGCGTAGTCTTGGCCTGTGACCATCAGCTTCCACGCAACGCGGGCCATCTTGTTGGCTAGCGCCACCGCGGCCATCGGCAGGCTCTCGTCGGCTTGGATGATGGCGCAATACGCACCGGCCTACATCGTTTTCGACGACCAGCACGAGATTCAGCGGTTCTCGGGACCAGTAGCGAAATTCATGGAGCCTGTGAGCGGCGGCGCCAGCCTGAACCTCTTTCGGATGCTTCACGCCCAGCTACGGTCGCCCGTCCGAAGGCACACCCGGCCATCCCCAGCGAGCAGGCAATTCGGCGACATTTTGGAAGACGCGCGGACTTGGTTGAAGCCCTCTCCCAAAAGGCGACGGAACACATTCAATACGCCGATATCGCGGCGATGCTCCCCACGGTGTCAAAATCCCCTGGCGAAGCCAGCAGGGCACCCCAGGCCAAAGCCCCAGACGGTTGGGTGTACCTCTTCAAGTCAGGCGACTTCTACAAGATCGGCCGTAGCGATGACCTCGAACGGCGCATCAAAGAAGTCGGGGTCAAGCTGCCCGAGAAACTGACCCCGGTACATTCGATAAGGACCGACGACCCTCCCGGCATCGAAGCGTACTGGCATCGACGGTTCGCCGACAAACGGGCCAATGGAGAATGGTTCAAGCTCTCCTCGCTAGATATCTCCGCCTTCAAAAAGCGGAAGTATCAGTGAGGCGACCGCGTTTGCCTGGATTTTTTATGTCGCGCGAACGGTGGCCGGAGCTACGCGATAGGTGGGCGCGATTTTACCCTACCCCCCACCCCCCGGGGGCACGGAATCGGGGATATTACTCGCCGATCAGTGGGGATATCGTGGGGTATCAATTGCGTCAGGCGCAGCGAACCGCTCCAACCGTCTCTCAACCGCTTGATTTTATTGAGATAATATTGGAGCGGGCGAAGAGATTCGAACTCTCGACCCCAACCTTGGCAAGGTTGTGCTCTACCACTGAGCTACGCCCGCGCTCCTGAACGGCATATGAGGCCGCTCGAAAGAGGGCGGCTTATCGCAGA
>Ga0302310_10000427_pt1 | contig 40156 bp, 35 predicted proteins | sample III_Palsa_N1_2_FD_200451 | JGI IMG/M metagenome (GOLD analysis project Ga0302310, IMG submission 200451) | Peat permafrost microbial communities from Stordalen Mire near Abisko, Sweden - III_Palsa_N1_2 | ecosystem: Environmental > Terrestrial > Soil > Palsa > Peat permafrost | place: Sweden...
CAGCGATGCATCCGGCCCTACGTTCCGCGATGCGCTTTACGACCAGTACAAGGCCAATCGTCCGCCCATGCCTGACGACTTGCGCGCGCAGATCGAGCCGATGCTGGCGATCGTCGGGGCGCTGGGCTTCCCGATCCTGCGCGAGCCTGGCGTGGAGGCCGACGACGTGATCGGCACGCTAGCCACACAGGCGCAAGCGCTCGGCATCGAGGTGCTGATCTCCACCGGTGACAAGGATCTGGCCCAGCTGGTCAGCTCGCACGTCACCCTGATCAACACTATGAGCAATACCGTCACCGACATCGACGGCGTGATGGAAAAGTTCGGCGTGCGGCCGGAGCAGATCATCGACTTTCTGACGCTCACCGGCGACACCGTCGACAATGTGCCGGGCGTGCCCAAGTGCGGCCCGAAGACCGCCGCCAAGTGGCTGGCCGAATACAACACACTGGATGGCGTAATCGCCAACGCCGACAAGATCGGCGGCAAGATCGGCGAGAGCCTGCGCGCTGCGCTCCCACAGCTGCCGTTATCACGCGAACTGGTAACGATCAAGTTGGACGTGCCGCTGGATGTTGGCCCGACCGATCTGGCCCAACGTGAGGCGGATAGGTCGCAATTGCGGGAGCTTTATACGCGGTATGGATTCAAGGCCGCGCTGAAGGATCTGGATGCGGCTGAGCAGGCATCGCCAACCTATCCGACCGGGCCCGACGGGCAACGAGCAGCGGACAGCGCGGCAAGTGGCGCCGCGGTGGCTCCAGGCACGACTGTTACCAATGAAATCATCGACGCTTCGCTATCGGCACCGGGCGAATACGAACTGGTCACCACGCAAGATCAGTTCGATGCATGGCTGAAAAAACTGCAGGCCGCCGAGCTGATCGCCTTCGATACCGAGACCACCAGCATCGACGCGATGCGCGCGGAAATCGTCGGCGTCAGCCTGGCGGTGGAACTGGGCAAGGCCTGCTATATCCCGCTCGGTCACGATTACCCGGGCACACCGGCGCAGTTACCACGCGATGCCGTGCTCGCGGCGCTCAAACCCATCTTTGAGGATGCGGACAAGCCCAAGCTCGGCCAGCACGCCAAATACGACATCAACGTGCTGAGCCATTACGGCATTGCCGTGCAAGGCCTGAAGCACGACTCGATGCTCGAATCCTATGTGTGGAATGCCACCGCCACGCGACATGACATGGATTCACTGGCGCGGTTGTACCTTGGTTACGAAACCATCAAGTACGAGCAGGTCGCCGGCAAGGGCGCCAAGCAGATCTCATTTTCGCAGGTGGATCTGGATACCGCCTGCCGCTATGCCGCCGAAGATGCCGATGTCACCCTGCGCCTGCATCACGCGCTATGGCCGAAGCTGGAAAGCGAACCCAAGCTGCGCGCGGTGTATCAGGACATCGAAATCCCGCTGGTGCCGGTGCTGGCCGAGATGGAGCGTCGCGGCGTGCTGATCGACGGCGACGAGCTGCGCAGGCAGAGCCAGCAGCTGGGCAAGCGCATGCTGGAACTGCAGCAGCAGTCGTACAAGCTGGCCGGGCATGAATTCAACCTCGATTCGCCCAAGCAGTTGCAGGCTGTGCTGTTCGATGAACTCGGCCTGCAGGCGAAACTGAAAACGCCGACTGGCCAGCCATCCACCAACGAGGAAGCGCTGGAGGCCATTGCCGATACGCACGAGCTGCCGCGACTGATCCTGGACTATCGCGGCCTGGCCAAGCTGCGCTCCACCTATACCGACAAGCTGTCCGGCATCGTCAACCCGCGCACCGGCCGCGTGCATACCAGCTACCACCAGGGATCGGTGGCGACCGGGCGCATTTCCTCTTCCGAGCCGAATCTGCAGAACATCCCGGTGCGTACCGAGGAAGGCCGGCGTATCCGCCAGGCGTTCATCGCGCTGCCGGGCTGGAAGGTGATGGCCGCCGACTATTCGCAGATCGAATTGCGCATCATGGCGCACCTGTCCGGCGACGAAGGTCTGCTGCGTGCGTTCCACGAAGGCGGCGACGTGCACCGCGCCACCGCCGCGGAAGTGTTCGGCGTCACGCCGGATGATGTCACCACCAACCAGCGCCGCGCGGCCAAGGCGATCAACTTCGGCCTGATGTACGGCATGAGCGCATTCGGCCTGGCGCGCCAGCTCGGCGTCGATCGGGGCGAAGCCAGCGACTATATGGCACGCTATTTTTCGCGTTATCCCGGTGTGCGCGCCTACATGGATTCCACGCGCGAGCAGGCACACCGCGATGGCTACGTGGAAACCATCTACGGCCGACGGCTGTATCTGGAAAACCTCACCTCGCGCAATCAGGGACTACGTCAAGGCGCCGAGCGTGCTGCGGTCAACGCGCCGATGCAGGGCAGCGCCGCCGACATCATCAAGCGCGCGATGATCGCCGTGGCCGGATGGCTGAAAGGCCGCGACGACGCCCATATGCTGATGCAGGTACACGATGAACTGGTGTTCGAGGTGCGTGCGGACGCAGTGGATGTGGTGCGCGCCGCCGTGATCGAGCGGATGTCCGGCGCCGCGGAACTGGCGGTGCCTTTACTGGTCGATGTTGGCGTGGGCGACAACTGGGACGAGGCGCACTGATCCGTTCACTTTGGGACACGCCGGAGATTCGAAGTTATCCACCATACCGACCTGAACGACCCAGTTCTCGTCAGATGAACCGTCAATAAATTTTTTCTTCGATCTCTGAAACTTTCCCCACAAGCCGCGTTCAAATCTATCGGATGCACGCAACGGCATCCCGGCGTGCCTACCTCCCTGGGCCGCCACCCGGCACGAACCTCTCCCCTGGGTTTCGTGACGGCCGGCCCCGAAGGTTCCCCCTAGCCTTCGGGGCCTTTTTTTATCGGTCATTTGGTAAGTGCCATGGACTTTTTGTGCACGGGGGCGTCCGGCATACTCGCGGCTCAATCCATCGGGAGAGCTTCATGCGCGCAGGTCTGATCATCGTCGGCATCATTCTGCTGGTCGCCGGCATCTGGGTCACGCTGGGCAACGGCAGTTACAAGCAGACTGACACGCTGGTGCAGCTCGGGTCCGCCAAGATCGAGGCGACCCACACCAAGGCCGTGCCGCAATGGGCGGGCATTGCAGGCATCGTGGTCGGTGGCTTACTGGTGGTGGGTGGGTTTGTCAGCAAAAAACGCTGAATCGGCGAACGCTCGGCTCTCGGAGAACTCCCGCCCATGCGGCGGTTTTTCCCAGGATGTTGCCTTTGCAGCGTATGCGTAATGACAGCCCGCAGCGACGCGGACCGTTACAATAGAGCGGATGGATGTCTCCCACCTGATCGACCCGCTCAACGATGCGCAGCGCGAAGCCGTCTGCGCACCACCTGGCCACTATCTGGTGCTGGCCGGTGCCGGCTCCGGCAAGACCCGTGTGCTTACCCACCGTATCGGCTGGCTGACCCAGGTCGAGCGCGTGCCGCCCTGGGCGATTCTCGCGGTCACCTTCACCAACAAGGCCGCCGGCGAAATGCGCTCGCGGCTGGATGCGCTGATCCCGGGCGGCACGCAGGGGCTGACCGTCGGCACCTTTCACGGTATTGCTCATCGACTGCTGCGCCGGCATTGGCGCGAAGCCGGACTGACCGAAACTTTCCAGATTCTCGATTCGGACGACCAGCTGCGGCTGGTCAAACGCGTCGTCGCCGGGCTGGGCCTGGACGATGCGCGCTTCCCGCCGCGTCAGGCCAGCTGGCAGATCAACAACTGGAAGGACGAGGGCAAGCGCCCGGAAAGTATCGAGCACGGCAACCACCCGGTCACCCGCACCTTTGTGCAGATCTACCAGGCCTATGAAGACGCCTGCCGCCGCGCGGGCCTGGTCGACTTCGCCGAGCTGCTATTGCGTGCGCACGAGCTGTGGCTGAAAAATCCCGCTGTGCTGGAGCACTACCAGCAGCGCTGGCGCTATCTGCTGATCGACGAATTCCAGGACACCAACACACTGCAGTATGCGTGGATCCGGGTGCTGGCCGGCAGCGCCGGGCAAGTTTTCGTTGTCGGTGATGATGACCAGGCCATCTACGGCTGGCGCGGCGCCAAGGTCGAGAACGTGCAGCAGTTCCTGAAGGACTTCCCCGGCGCACGCACGATCAAGCTGGAGCAGAACTACCGCTCCACCTCCAACATTCTCAAGGCCGCCAACAGCGTGATCGCGCGCAACGGTGGCCGCCTCGGCAAGCAGCTGTGGACGGCAGGCGATGACGGCGAGCGCATCGCGCTATATGCCGCGTACAACGAGCAGGACGAGGCGCGTTTCGTGATCGAGCGCATCCGCGAATACGTGGCTGAGCATGGCAATGCGAAGGACTGCGCGATCCTGTATCGATCTAACGCCCAGTCGCGCAACTTCGAAGAGCAGCTGATCCAGCGCGACATTCCGTTCCGCGTCTACGGCGGTCAGCGCTTTTTCGAGCGCGCCGAGGTCAAGGATGCCCTGGCGTATCTACGCCTTACCGCCAACCGGCACGACGACGCGGCGTTTGAGCGTGCGGTCAACACGCCGCCGCGCGGCATCGGTGACCGCACACTCGATGCGTTGCGCAAGCGCGCACGCAGCGACAACACCTCGATGTGGGAAACCGCATTGATCGAGCTGGCCAGCGGCAGCGAGCTGGCCGGTCGCGCCAAGAATGCAGTGAAGGCGTTTCTGGCAATGATCGACACCATGGCCAAGACCTTCGCCGGGCACGACGGCGACGCGTCGTTCACGCTGGCCGAACAGATCGATCACGCCATCACCCACACCGGTCTGCGCGATCACTACGAAAAGGACAGCCGCGGCAACGGTGAGGCGAGAGTGGAAAATCTCGATGAGCTGGTCAATGTCGCGAGCCGTTTCGAGCCGACGCAGGAAGACATCGAGGCCGGGCTCAGCGAATTGTCCGCCTTCCTGTCGCACGCCACGCTGGAATCCGGCGAAAATCAGGGCGAGAAGTGGGACGACTGCGTGCAGTTGATGACCCTGCACTCGGCCAAGGGCCTGGAATTTCCCATCGTGTTCTTGGTCGGCATGGAAGAGGGCCTGTTCCCCAGCCAGCGCTCGGTCGATGACGAAGGCCGGCTGGAAGAGGAGCGAAGGCTTGCCTACGTCGGCATCACCCGCGCCCGTGAAAAACTGTTTGTGACGCACGCCGAATCGCGTCGTATGCACGGCACCGAAATGCTGGCGCGCCCCTCACGCTTCCTCGGCGAAATGCCCGCCGAATTGATCGACGAAGTGCGCCCCCGCGTGCAGGTCAGCCGTCCAATCTACGCGGGCCGCTTCAACCAGCCATCGTCATCACTGCAGGAAGAACTCCCGGTCAAACTCGGCCAGCGCGTCAGCCATCCCAGCTTCGGCGAAGGCGTGGTGATCAGCGCCGAAGGCAGCGGCGGCCACGCACGTCTGCAGGTGAATTTCGAAGGCGCCGGCAGCAAATGGCTGGTGGCGTCTTATGCGAATTTGACGCCGCTGTAGCGGAAAATTCTATCCGCCGCCTGCGGTGTCGATACCGCGCTGGCCGGTCGAATAGAGCGAAAAATTAGCGTGCATTGGCTGCTTACTCGCACCAGAGCGCAGAACGCTTCAGCGTCGGCCGGGTACATGGTTTGTCGCGGGCCGGCGGCGTGGGAAGAGGCTGACCGGGTTTCCACAAGCCCAGACGCTGCTGGATATTGGGCATTTCGGCATCGATCACCGCCAGCGGGTTGCCGTCTCCGTAACGGGTGGCGCTGACAAAACGCAGCACCTGCCGATAAGAGCCACCACCCGACTGCTTGCTGACGGCGATCCAGTAACCGTAGGGAGCGCGCTGCTGCGGCTCCGCGCTGATCACGCTGCCGCGAAGCGGGCCGTCGGTGATGAAACGCGTCTCCTGATTATTATTTTGTCCGGTTCGGTTTTCGTAGACGCGCGCAAACGCGTCGGAGTTGCTGTCGTAGGCAAGCAACTCGGTATAGACAATCTGGTCGCCGTTGGCGGCATGCAGGCTGCCGGTGACCAGCAAGAGCAGCGGCGCGGCGCTCTGCCCGTCGGGATAAACCACCTTCGCCGTACGCAGGTAATGCGGCTCCCAGGCAGCCGGATCGTCCGGCGTTGCGGGTCGAAGTGATGGCGTGACCGGTTTTGCCAGGCATGCGCCCGACGGGCCTTTGTGCAGGCACAGGGTAAGCGCGCCAGGCGCGTCGTTGTCGCCATAATCCTTGGTCGGCGGCCCTTCGCTCACGATGAGGAGCCAGGGCGATCGGGTGTTGAAAGGCTTCTGCAAATCCAGTCGCAAACCTTGCGCTGGCGGGCGGCTAAGCGCCGATGCCGCAGGCGACTGTGCAACTGCCGCTGTCCCGATCAGGCCAATAGCCAAAGTCATTAGAAGCAACATCGAAGCACCCATTAAAGGTCTCCATGAATTACAGCTGGCGCCAGAAATATCGCGAGAAAAGGCCGACGAACTTGCCGACAACGACATCCCAAATTGTTGCGCATGCGTTCACCTACCTGGTTTATTCAACCAATCGTCGTCAAAAGCGCAAGAACCACTATTTGGCAAACTCGGCCAGCGATCTAGCCTTCGAACGTCGGTGTGCACACCGTCATCAGGCGAAGGCTGCAGCGATCGCGTGAGATTGCAAGAGAACTTGGAAGGCGCTGATAAAAAGTGAATGGTGGCAACTCTGTTAAATCTGACGCCGCTTTGGCTTAAGTTTCAACTAGATTCTCTGGCTCCATCAAATGCTTTCCGGGCGAAGCCTGGCGCGCGCTTCAGGTCGGTAGTGAATCGTGTCTATCACTCAACTTGCCCACCTGATTTGTAAGTGCAATTCCCAACAAACATGCATTCCGATAAAGAGGCATCTCGAATTTCCACGCGTCGATTCTGCGATCGCCCCGTGTCGATTGCATTGTCGTTGATGGGTTCCGCACTTCCACGGCCTTCAGGGCCATAAAGTTGGGTGCGTGGAACACCATAACCGGTCAGCCAATTCAGCACGTAACGTGCTCGACGAAGAGAAAGCCGGATACAGTCTTTGCCGCGACATTCCCGATCATCAGTGAAGCCGATGACCTTCACTTTAATTTTAGGGTATTTGATCAGAACGTCGGCAGTGTTTCGCAGTACGGCAAACGAATCGGCGCGCGGCTCTGCTACAGCATCTTCCATATTTTGGCCCTGGGAAGGGCGGTCGACTCTAAAGTTGATTCCACGAATATCTATGCCAAATGCGCACGTTATCTGCGGAAACATTGCGGCCAATAACAAAGTTACCGTTATAAAAAGCCTTGCGTATATAAAGGATTGCATCGTTCGCCTTTATCGATTCGTATCCACGTTGACGCCAAAACGCTTCAACAAAAATGCCAGCAACTGTGCCTTGTATTCAACGTGCAAATTCGGGCGATGCACGAATGTTAGATCGATCTGCGATTTGATCCGATTGCTTTGAGTTCGTTGTGCATGAAGAGTAGATGCTCTGCGATCCACACCACTATTTCTGTTGGAATTCACTCCCGCAACCGCGGCACCCCAAGCTCGCTGCGCTCTTCGATAGATATCGGGCGCGTATCGACGGTGCCGCTCGGATTCAGCGGCAAGGGGTCGACCGCCTCGCCGCGGGCGAAGGCCAGCGCGTTGCGGTAGCAGCGGCTGGCCAGAGCATCGTTGCCTTGGCCAGCGTGCAAATCGCCCAGCGCCTCCCACACCGATGCGCTGGGCGCTAGCGCGAGCACGCGCTGCAGATAGGTTTGTGCCTTGCTCCACAGCTTGAGGCGCAGGCACATGCGGCCCAGGGTGAGCAGCAGGCTGGCGTCGTTGGGGTGGGCGTCGAGCCAGCCTTCGGCGCGGCGCAGGCGTGCGTCGATATCGTTGTTGCCGAGCGTGCCGTAGGTTTCGATCAGGAGCGGCGACCATTCGCGGCGCAGCGCCGATTCGACTTCGTCCATCGCCGGCAGGATCAATCCAAAACCCGCGGCGCGCCGCGCGTAGGCGTCGATGATGACAGGCACGCGGCGCTGTGCCTTGGGCAACTGCGACCACAGCGTGTTGAGTACGGCGCCATCGGGCGATGCGTTGAGCGTGGCAACCAGCACTTTCGATTCCAACGCGTTGTAGGCGCGGGTGCCGAACGCGGCGCTTTTCTGCAACGGCTCCAGCGCCTGGCGCGCACGGCGCAGATCACCGCTGGCCAGCGCCGACAGCGCGAGTTCGCGCCAGCCGCCGGGGCTGAGACTGCCGCTGTCCGACTCGGGCGCAAGTAACGCTACCGCCTCGCCAGGCTTGCCTTCGCGCCGCAACACACGAGCACGCAACACGCGAGCTGCCTGCGGCGCAGACTGCGATGCATGATCCAGTGCTTCGAGTGCACGAGCGTGTTCGCCGCGACGCGACGCGGCTTCGGCGGAAGCCAGCAAGGCAGCGCCACGAAAACTGTCCAGCCGCGATGCACGGTTGAGATCGCGCTCGGCATCGCCATGACGACCTTCGGCCAGCGCGATTAGACCATCGCTCATGCGCTGGCGGCTCACGCGCCGATGGCGCCGCGAAAACGCGCCGAACGGCCAGCGAATCAACCACCACAACCCGCTGAGCACGGCCCAGAACAGCAGCAGCGTAAGTACAGCGGTAACGACGGTTCGCTCGGCATACCAGCCGTGTATCTGCACGTAGACATAGCCGGGATCGTTGGCGGCCCAGTGCCAGCCAAAAGCCACCAACGCGGCGATTACCAGCAATAGCAGAATCCAGCGCCACAGCTTCATGGCTTGGCTCCGTTGGCCGGTGCTGCACTGCTGCTCGGCGGGGTTGGGGCAGCACCGATGGACTCGGGCTTCAATGCATGCACGGTGCGCAGATTACGCAATTCGCTCAGCGCAGCGCCCAAATGCACCGGGGGGCTCGGCGGCAGTGCCGCACCAAGCTGCTTCAGCGTGACGCGCGCCTGCTGCACGTCGGGGTTATTGCTATCGAACTGAGTCGACAACGCCACATCGACGCGTTGCAATGCGGCCGCGTAGGCGTTGGCGTCATAGGCCAGCAGCGCGCTCTGCGCCTGCGCCAGATCGAGCGATGCCAGCTCGCGTGCGAAGCGCGCATCGGCCACCGCCAGCGGCGCACCGTTGGAGCGCTGCACGCTGACCACGCTGGCCAGCGCCTGTTTGATGCGTTGCCAGACCGTTTGCGTTTGCGCCGTCGTGGATGGGCTGTCCAATGCCTTCAGTGGCAGCGTGACGAGATCGGAGCGCAGCTCGGTCAGCTCCTGCAGCGAACTGGCCTGGCTCGCGGGCTGGCTCTTGGCCAGGGCGTCACGCTCGGCGGCAATGCTTTGGCGCAGGCTGGAGAACGTGCCGTCATTGACCCCAGCCAGCGTCTGATCGGCCAGCGTATAGGCCGCCGCCGCACCCTGCGCGTCGTGGAACAGCGTGTAGCGCTCGCTGGCCATGCGCAGCAGCGATTCGGTTTCGTCGAGCAGCATGCCGTCCTGACCGGACAGACTCTTCTCGGCCAGTTTCGCCACCGCATCTTCGAGATTGCGCGTACGGTCAGCCTGACCCAACAGCTCCTCGCGCAGCGAACGGTTGACTTGGTCGGCATCGCTGAGGCGCTGGTTGAGGCTGGTGCGCTCACCGCTGACGCCTGAGAGCGTGGTTTCCAGCGCGCCCACCCGCTGCTGCAGCGAGGCGAGGTTGCTGCTATCGACCGTGCTGACCTGCGCCTGCTCCCACTGGCGCCAACCGACGTAACCTGAAGCACCCAGTGCGATCAGCGCCAACAGCAAGGCCAAGGCGAGCGTGCCGCCGCGCGGGCTCGGCTCGTGTTTCACCGGTGCGGGACGCGCCGGTCTTGTCGGGCTCTGATCGGCTGGCTTCGGATCGGCTGGCGTTGAATCGGGGCGAATGCTCTCGGGCACGGCGTTCTCACTCGGTTTGTCTGTATTGATCTCTGAACCATGCTACCAGCCCCGGTGTTCAGGGTCGTAGCAAGTCCTTGTGAAGGACGCCGATGAAATCAGGCGGACACAATCAGCCAGCACGCGAAGCCGCATCGAGCAGATCGGCCGAGAGTGCCGACGCGGCTTGCGCGATGCAGCCAAAACCCGCTGCGCGCGCTGCCACGGCCAACCGCTCGCTGCTGACCACAGCCGTTGCCGCAAACAACCTGGCAAGCGCCGGCGGCGGCAATCGATGGCAAAGATGATTCAAAGCTTCGGCACTGGATAGAAGCACCAGCGCCGAAACGGGCAACTGCAGCAGCGCATCGACGTGGCGACGATCGAGCCGTGGTGCCGCACGTTGGTAAACGTGCACTTCACGCAACTGCGCACCGCGTGCCCTCAGTTGTTCACCCAACAGGCCGCGACCGCCGGGCGCGCCGATCAAGGCAACGCGGCGATCCCGCAAATCGCGCAACGCGGGATGATCGAGCAGGCCCTCGCTATCCTGACGCGACGGCACCAGCGCTGCGCTGATACCGTGCCTTTGAAGCGCACGCGCTGTACTTTGTCCAACGGTCAGCGCGATCGCTGATGTTTTCAGCGTTGACAGCGCCGCCGCGAAACGCACCGCGGCTGGGCTGGTGAAAATCAGCACGTCATCCGTCAACGCTTTCTCTAGACCGAGGCGGGCGCTGGCTTCATCGGCGACCTTGCGTAATGACAACCCCGGTAACAGCATCGGCATGCCACCATGGGCGCGTATTTTTCGCGCCAGTGCGGCGGCGGTGCCGGCGGGGCGGGTGATCACCACGGTACGGCCGCCCAGATTCTTGCCGCCTGCGGGAATTTGCCGCTGCATCTACGCATCGCATCCGGTCGTTGCCATTAGCCGTAAGTGTAGCTACCTACCTACAATTGGGTATTCACCCATTCCACGGACTGTTGATCAACGTGAGCACCATCGAACTCCCAACGCAGAACCTGGCCAGGCAAGCAAAGAAGCTGGTGCAGTTCATGCGCGATGAAATTCCCATGGCGCTGGCGATGGACATCCGACTGGGCGACTGCGATGAAGGCCATCTCACCCTGCTGGCACCACTCGCGCCGAACGTGAACGACAAGGGCAGCGCGTTTGGCGGCAGCCTGGTCAGCGTGATGACACTGAACGGCTGGGCGCTGGTGGAACTGGCGCTGCGCCAGCGTGGCGAGGACTGCGATCTGTTCGTGGGTGAGTCCAGCGTGCATTATCTGGCGCCGGTGGTGCGGGATTTCCGCAGCGAGGCAAAGCTGTCCACGCACGCCGACTGGGCCACTTTCTTTCGCACATTGGATGCCCGCGGCAAGGCGCGTATCGAAGTGATTTGCATGGTGCCTGGCGAACATGGCAAGCCAGCGGCCACCTTGTGCGCACGCTTCGTCGCCAAACGGCGGATGGCTTAAGAGTCTGTTTACGATCTCCACGCAGCCCGCGTTGTGCCGTGGCGGTCATGCGGTAATGGTGCGTGGTCTACACCTTTCTCGGTGCGAGCGCGGCCGCCGGGCGGCCGCCACGACTCAACCCTTCGGGCCGGGTCGGTTTGCACCCATGCCGGCGTCATCACTCGGTCGTGTACCGACGTACACTCCCTCCTTCTTCCTTGGCCTGCGCGCAAACCACTCCCGACGCGGGCCACGCGGAGATCGTAAACAGGCTCTAACAGACGCCGGCAATCGCTTGGGGCAGAATAGATCGACCGCTTTATCGATCCATTCCGAACCCAGCCGCCACTGACCGAGGCAAGCATCCATGCGCCGTATACTGAGCATTCTCGCCATTGCCTCCATGCTTCTGCTGGCCGGTTGCGCCTCGCAAAAGCGTAGCGACACGCTGACTGCAACCCTGAACGCCTACGCCAACGTGCTGCGCTGGGACGATTTTCAGAGCGCGGCAATGTTTCTCGACCCGAAGATACGCGCCGATCACCCACTGACAGCGCTCGATCTGGCGCGCTACAAGCAGGTCAAGGTCAGTCAATACGACGAGGGCAACGGACCGTTACCGGCCGGAGAAAATCAGGTCGAGCAGACCGTGCATATCGGACTGGTCAACATCAACACGCAGTTCGAGCGCAGCATCGTCGATCACCAGACCTGGCGCTACGACGAAGCCAGCAAGCACTGGTGGTTGACCAGCGGACTGCCGGATATCACGCAGCAGTAGCGCGATTGACGGGTCGGCTGCCTGCCGACCCCACGCAGCCCGTATAATCGACAGTTTACCCGGATAGGCGTGCCCAGCACGCCTGTGGAACACAGATGAACGATTTTCTGCACAAGCTGCCCGAATTTATCGGCAACCACGCGGCGCTGTCAGCGCTGTTCGCGATCCTGCTGCTGGCGTTGATCGTCATGCAGATCGCCGAACTCTTCAGCAAGACCCAGGTACTGACACCTGCCGGCCTGACTTTGCTGATCAACCGCGAGAGTCCGCTGCTGGTCGATCTGTCGGCCCTGCTCGACTTCGAGAAAATGCACGTCCCCGGCGCGAAGCACGTGCTGATGAGCCAGTTCGATCCCGAAAACAAGGATCTGGCCAAGGCGCGCGAACTACCGGTGGTGGTGATGGACAAGGATGGGCGCGGCAACTCGATCAAAGCTTCTCAGCAGCTGGTCAAGGCCGGCTTTGCCAAGGTCTATACCCTGGGCGGCGGTGTGCTGGCATGGCAGCAGGCGCAGTTGCCTCTTGCCAAAGGCAAGAAATAGACAACGCGCTCTTGTCAAACTTGTCACAAGAGCGTTGCCGGCAAGCCCTCGTAGATAGCGGAGTTCGGCATCCACAAGCTGAACCCGTCCGTGCACTGACCTGGCGCTCTAGAGGTGATGAATCCCCGCCCGGCCGTTGAGAATCTGCGCCAGCACATCGGGCGCGTATTCGAACGAGTCGTAGTAGAGCCGATCCTCGGGTAACCCGGCATCGAGAAACAGCTGATGACCGGCTTCGATCATCGCCGGTGGTCCGCTCATGTAGACGTCGTAGTCGGATAGATCAGGCTGATCTGCCAGCACTACCTCGTGCACCAGCCCGCTGCGCAATCCTCCGGCCTGTTCCGAATCGGACACCACAGCATGGAAGTGCAGATTCGGCGCCACGCGCATCCAGCTCTCGGCCAGCGCGGGCATGTAGATATCGGCTGCACTGCGGGCGCCCCAGTAGACGTGCATCGGCCGGCGTGTGCCCAGCGCAATGAAGTGCTCGACGATCGCTTTGATCGGCGCAAAACCGGTACCACCGGCCATGAAGATCATCGGCCGTTCGGAATCCTCGCGCGGCACGAAGGTACCTAGCGGTCCCTCGATGCGCAGCCGATCGCCGACCTTCAAGCTTTCGTAAACCCACGAGGTAAAGCCGCCGCCGACCGCCTGGCGTACGTGCAGTTCGATCATGCCGTCCGCCTGCGGACCGTTGGCGATGGAAAACGGCCGGTGTTTGCCGTTGTCCAAAACCACATCCAGGTATTGACCTGGCACCCAGTTGAGTGCGGTTTCGCCCGCTGCCGGCATCAGATGCAGCCCAACAGCATCACTGGCCAGCTGCCATTTCGCGGCCACGATGACATCGAGCTGACGTTTTGCGATGGCTTCCACCGAGGTGACTTCACGCACATCCAGCAGCAGATCGCTGGTTGCCGTGGCCTGACACAGCAGCACCGCGTGATGGGCCTTGTCATTCGCAGTCAATGCTACCGGCGGATTGTGCGTGTAGGCACATTCACCAGACAGCAAGGTAGCCTTGCAGCTACCGCAGACACCAGAACGACAGGAGTACGGCAGCGCGATGCCGGCACGTTGCGCCGCTTCCAGTACGGGCTCGTCGGTCGCCACGGAAAACTGGCGGCCGGAGGATTTGATCGTGGCAGTAAACACCCGGGATTTTCCTGATGCATTGTCGCGGCGGTGACAGCGGACAACAATGGCGGTTCGACTCGCAGGAATCAACGATGACCACACCCATCACGCCTATCTGGAAGCAGAACACCGACCTCGATCGCATCAACGGCTGGAATACCAACACTGCCATGGAGGTGCTGGGCATCCGCTTTACCGCGGTCGGCGACGACTGGCTGCAGGGCACGATGCCGGTAGACCATCGCACGCACCAGCCGTTCGGCCTGCTGCACGGCGGCGCCTCGGTGCTGCTGGCCGAAACACTGGGCAGCAGCGCGGCGATGCTCACGCTGGACCCGGGAAAAGAACTTACTGTCGGCCTCGACATCAACGCCAACCACATCCGCGGCGTACGCAGCGGCATCGTCACCGGCACTGCCCGACCGTTGCACCTGGGGCGCACCACCCAGGTGTGGGAAATCCGCATCGAGAACGAAGACGGCGCGCTGGTATGCGTTTCGCGACTGACCATGGCGGTAGTGCCAGCACGTGTCATCGGGACGAATGTGAAATGAGCACATCTACTGTGAGCCGGTTTTGAACCAGGAAGCGCCCTACGCCACGCTCAGCCCCGACTGCATACTCGATGCCGTTGGTGCCTGCGGGCTGTGGACCGACGGTCGTCTGCTGGCGCTCAACAGTTACGAAAACCGCGTGTGGCAGGTAGGGCTAGAACGGGTGGGAGTGGAGCCGTCACAACCAGTGATCGCCAAGTTTTATCGGCCCAACCGCTGGAGCAATGCGGCGATTGTCGAGGAACACGCTTTCACCCTCGAACTGGCCGCGGCCGAGCTGCCTGTGGTTGCACCGCTTGTTTTCGCCGATCGCACGCTGCTGCTGCACAACGGCTTTCGCTACGCACTCACACCCCGCCGTGGCGGTCGTGCGCCGACGCTGGACTCGCCCGATCAGCTGCAATGGCTGGGCCGGCTGATCGCGCGCATGCATGCCGTCGGTGCGCGCCAGCCGTTCGACCATCGCGGCACACTTGATCGCGACACGATGGTGCGGCAGTCAATGCAGGCCGTGCTCGGTTCATCGCTGCTGCCTACATCACTACAAAGCCACTACCGCGCCGCCGCCGATCGGCTCGATGCCGCGATCGCACAGCGGCAGTCGGCGATCGGCCCACTGCGCCAGCTGCGCCTGCACGGCGACTGCCACCCCGGCAACGTGCTGTGGACCGACGACGGCCCGCATTTCGTCGATCTGGACGACGCCCGTATGGGACCGGCGGTGCAGGATCTGTGGATGCTCGCCGGCGATGCGCGCACGATGGACGCGATGCTTGAAGGCTATCGACAGTTTCGGGATTTCAACGACGACGAACTGATCCTGATTCCCGTGCTGCGCGCCATGCGACAGATGCACTATGCCGGCTGGATCGCCGCGCGCTGGCACGATCCCGCGTTTCCCACGGCGTTTCCCTTCGCCGCCGAATCGCGCTGGTGGGAGCAGCACATCGCCGATCTGCACGAACTGGCTGATGAGTTGGCATGACCGTCGGCAAACCAGCCTGCGCCGACGCTTCCGCAACATCGGCTTTTTCTGCCACTCTTCGCACCCCTTTCGGAGTTCCGCATGCGCCTTGTTCTTTTCCGCCTGATCGGCATCCTTGAAATTGCCGGTGGCTTTTACGGCGTCGTAGCCGCGCTGCGTCGACTGCTGCCGCTGGGCTCGACTCACGAAAGCATCTTTGCGCTGATCGAGCTGGCCCTGTTCGCCTTTGTACTGGTCGCCGGCGTGTTGTTGCTGGACAACAGCGAACGCGGCATCACGTTTTCGCGCTGGGCTCAACTGCTGCAGCTGCCGCTGATCGCCACCTCGGTGTTCAGTTATGCGCTGTCCTGCGGCGCCTTCGTCAACGTATTTTCCACCCTGCACATGCCGCCGCATCTGGGTCTCGACTGGCGCTTCGGCATCCAGGGGTTTCAGTTGGCGCTGGCCGGTCCGGGCACTTCGCGTATCGGCCTCAACCTGCTGGCGCTGCTGTCATGGCTGGCACTGCGGTTGCGCTGATCGGCATCTCGCTTTGCCACCAGATATCTGTCCGGCCTGATACACACCGAGTTCATCCATTCCAACCGAGGCACGCCAATGGCCCGCATCAGTTTCATCGAACTCCCTGCCGCCGACCTGCACGCCGCCAAGCAGTTCTATACGAAAGTCTTCGCCTGGGAGCTGACCGACTTTGGCCCGAGTTACGCGTGCACGATGACAGGCGATGTCGATACCGGCCTGCAGGGCGATATGGCTGAAGCGTCGCGCGCGCCGCTACCGGTAATCGCGGTGGATGATCTGGAGACGGCGCTGGCCGCCGTAACATCGGCAGGCGGAATCATCGTGAAGCCGATTTTCGGTTTTCCCGGTGGCCGCCGCTTTCATTTCGCTGATCCCAACGGCAATGAACTGGCCGTGCTCAAAGCAGATTGAGCTCAACGACGAGTCCACGGCAAATAGATAAGCTGAACTCTCCTGATTTGCCCAGCGAACGTGAAATAGACATGCTGCCGATGAATTTCCGCACCCGCAAATGGGTGAAGCCCGAAGATCTCAATCCCAACGGCACGCTTTTTGGTGGCAGCCTGCTACGCTGGATCGACGAGGAGGCGGCGGTGTACGTGATCGCCCAGCTGGGCAACAGCCGCGTGGTGACCAAGTACATGTCGGAGATCAACTTCGTCAGCTCGGCGCGTCAGGGTGACGTGATCGAGATGGGCATCAACGCCACACGCTTCGGCCGCACCTCGATCACTTTGCGTTGCGAGGTGCGCAACATGGTGACCCACAAGAGCATTCTCACCATCGACAAAATCGTCTTCGTCAACATGGGCCTGGACGATCAGCCATCGCCGCACGGCCATACCGAAGCGACACTCGATAACGGCAGCCCCTGAGCACACCGGGCGACTGCCCATGCCGGTGGTTTGCGCTCACACGCTATCATGCGTGGATGAATACGCCCGTTGACCAAGCTAGTCCCCCCGCCACTCTTCCCGTGATCCGTCTGAAGTCCGACCGAAACCCCGGCCACCCCTGGGTATGGTCAGCGCAGATCTACAAGCCCGAAGCACGGCTGCCACCGGGCAGTGTGGTCGAAGTACAGGATGCCAAGGGCCGCTTCGTCGGGCGCGGCTTCTGGAATGGCCATGCGCGCATCGCGTTGCGACTGCTGAGCAACGACGAAACCGAAACGATCGATGCCGACTGGATCGCCAGGCGCATCGACCACGCGGTAACGCTGCGTCGCGAATTGCTGCAGATCGACCACGTCAGCGATGCCTGGCGCGTGGTGCACAGCGAAGGCGACGGCTTGTCCGGCCTCATCGTCGATCGCTACGCCGACATTCTGGTAATCGAATATTTCGCTGCCGGCATGTGGCGTTTCCGCGAGGCGATCCACGCTGCGTTGCTCACGCATTTCCCAGGCGCACGGCTGTACTGGTTTGCCGAATCGCATGTGCAGAAGCAGGAGTCATTCGATTGTCGCAGCGGCGACGTGCCCGAAGCCGTGGAAGTGCATGAACACAAGCTGCGCTTCCACGCCGCACCGGGTTCGGGCCACAAAACCGGTTTCTTCGCCGACCAGCGCGACAACCGCCGCCGCTTTGCCGAACTGGCGCGCGGCAAGCGCGTGCTGGATCTGTGCTGCAACGCCGGCGGTTTCGCAGTGCATGCCATGGCCGCTGGCGCACTGTCGGCCACCGGTGTGGATCTGGATGCGGGCATCCTGGAAGTCGCCCGCGCCAACGCCGCCGCCAACAACGTCACCGTGAACTTCGAACAGGCCGACATCTTCGACTGGGTACGTGCCGCGGTGGCGCGTGGCGAGCAGTACGACGCAGTGATCCTCGACCCGGCCAAGCTCACCCGCGACCGCAGCAAGGTGTTCGATGCGCTGAAGAAATATTTCGCGATGAACCGCATGGCGATGGACGCGATCGCACCCGGCGGCATCCTGCTGACCTGCTCTTGCACCGGACTGGTCAGCGAAGCGGATTTCCTCGAAATGCTTCGCCGCGTGGCGCTGAACGCCGGGCGCGAGATCCAGGTTCTTGAGGTACGTGGCGCCGGCGCCGACCATCCGTTCCGTACCGACGTACCGGAAGGCCGCTATCTGAAAGCGGTGATTTGCAAGGTGATGTGAGCCGCGCGACACCGATCGACGCAAACTGGCCCGATGATACGTAGACCCGCTTCACCGTTTGGAACTGACCCGTGAACTCAATCTCCAGCAGCAGACAGACGTCCATCGCCTGGACCATTGTTGCGGCGAGCTTCGGCTTCGCCGTAGTGCAGCTGGACGTCACCATCGTCAACGTGGCGCTGCCGCGACTGAGCATTGATCTGACCGCCAGCGTGCCCGGCCTGCAATGGGTGGTGGATGCCTACAGCCTGGTGTTCGCCGTGCTGCTGCTGTCAGCCGGCGTGATGGGTGACCGACTGGGCGCCAAGCGTGCCTACCTGATCGGCCTGGCCGGTTTTGCGCTGGCGTCTGCGGCCTGCGGCGCGGCGCAGACGGCAACCCAGCTGATCGCGGCGCGCGCCGTGCAAGGCATCGGCGCAGCGTTGTTGGTGCCCCCGTCGCTGGCGCTGCTCAACCATGCTTGCGCGCACGATGCAAAATTGCGAGCAAAGGCCATCGGTCTATGGACGGCTGCCGCCGGTGTTTCCATCGCCGCCGGCCCGATTGTTGGCGGGCTGCTGTTGAGCTGGCTCGGCTGGCGCAGCATCTTTTTCGTGAATCTGCCGCTATGCATGATCGGCATGCTGATGACCCTGCGTGTCGCCGAAACACCGCGCAAACCACAGCAGCATCTGGACCTGGGTGGACAGCTGCTGGCAATCGCCGCACTGACTTGCCTCACCGCCGCGGTGATCGAGATCGGGCCGCTCGGTATCCGCCATCCGTTGGTATTGGGCGGATTCGCGCTGGCGGTGATCAGCACCGTGTTGTTCGTGCGCGTCGAAGGTAGAGTGACGCAACCGATGCTGCCGCTAAGCTTTTTCCACCTGCCGAATTTCAGCCCGGCGGTGCTGTTCGGTATCGCGGTGAACCTGACCTACTACGGCCTGATTTTCATCCTCAGCCTGTATCTGCAGCACATATGTCGCTACACCGCCACGCAGGCAGGGCTGGCCTTTCTGCCGCTGACTGCCACGTTTGTGGTGGCCAATCTGATCAGTGGCTGGATGGTCGGCCATTACGGTAGCCGCCTGCCGATGCTGCTGGGCGCGCTGATCGGTGCCTGCGGCTTTGCCCTGCTCACGCGACTGGATGCGCATAGCAGCTATCTGGCGATGCTCGCACCGTTCGTGATGATCCCCAGCGGCATGGGACTGGGCGTACCGGCGATGACGACGGCGATCCTGGCCAGCGTCGAAAAAACCTGGTCGGGCACTGCATCAGCCGTGCTCAACGCCGCCCGACAGGCGGGCGGCGCCATCGGCGTCGCCGCGTTTGGTGCGCTGGTAACCGGCGGGGATCTTCACATCGTGCCCGGCATGCATGCGGCCGCGTGGCTTTCCAGTGGACTGCTGGTCACCGCTTCGGTTGTCGTCTGGTTTGGCATTCGCCGGCAAGTTCCGCCATCGATCGATTCGACCGGTGGCGGAACGCATCATTGAGATAACACGTTTCGCTCCTGGGAACCTGCCACTACACCGACGGCGATACCTTTGCTTTTGCCGAAGCCGGCGGCAGCAAACCGTCTGCCCGGAACATCCCCTTGATGCCACGCAGCGCCTGGCGAATCCGGTCCTGATTCTCGATCAGGGCGAAGCGCACGTAGTCATCGCCGTAGTCGCCGAAACCAATGCCCGGCGACACCGATACCTTGGCATCGGCCAGCAGCTTCTTGGCGAACGCCAGCGAATCGAGCTTCGCATACGGCTCGGGAATTTTTGCCCAGACGTACATCGAGGCTTTCGGCACCTCGACCATCCAGCCGATTTCATGCAGGCCCTTGACCAGTACATCGCGACGCTGCTGATAGTTCGCGGCGATATCGCGCACGCACTGCTGGTCGCCTTCCAGTGCAGCGATGGCAGCGACCTGCAGCGGTGTAAACGTGCCGTAGTCGTGATAGCTCTTGATCCGCGCCAGCGCGTTGACCAGCTCGGCGTTGCCCACCATGAAACCGATGCGCCAGCCGGCCATGTTGTAGCTCTTGGACAGGGTGAAAAACTCCACCGCGATGTCCTTGGCGCCGGGCACCTGCATGATCGATGGTGCCTTCCAGCCGTCGTAGACGATATCGGCATAGGCCAGATCGTGCACCACCAGTACGTCGTACTGCTTGGCCAGGGCGACCACCCGTTCGAAGAAATCCAGCTCCACGCACTGCGCGGTGGGGTTTGATGGAAACCCGAGGATCATCATCTTCGGCTTGGGGATGCTCTCGCGGATGCCGCGCTCAAGCTCGGCAAAAAAATCGATGCCCGGTGCCATCGGTATCGAGCGAATCTGTGCACCGGCGATCACCGCGCCATAGATGTGGATCGGATAACTGGGATTGGGCACCAGCACCGTATCGCCGCGATCCAGTGTGGCCAGCATCAGATGCGCCAGGCCTTCCTTCGAGCCGATGGTGACGATAGCTTCGCTTTCTGGATCGATCTCCACGCCGTAGCGCTCGCCATACCAACGCGTAATGGCGCGGCGCAAGCGCGGTATGCCCTTCGATGTGGAATAGCCGTGTGTATCAGGGCGCTGCGCCACGGTGCACAGCTTCTCGACGATATGCGGCGGCGTGGGGCCATCCGGGTTGCCCATGCTGAGATCGACGATGTCCTCGCCGCGGCGCCGCGCCGCCATTTTCAGCTCGGCGGTGATGTTGAAGACATAGGGGGGAAGACGTTCGATGCGCTCGAAACGGCGCGAGAAACCCTGCTCGGTCATGACAGCCTCGTTGTACGTAAGCGCCCGGAACCGTCCGAGCGACGTCGGAGTAGCGGCGGCAGAACTTCCTGCCTGCGCCACTCCTGCGCTGACGATAAACGGAGCGAAGGGCCTCTGTCGAGATCCGCGTGCACGCCAGTTTGACCGCGTAAGTCCACACTGCCGGCATGAGCCAACGCCAAATCGCTCCTGAAATCGACCCCGTGCTGCGCAGCGAAGTACGCGCTGCCGGCCTACGCTACGTCAGCGACGATCAGCCAGGCATTGCGCGCCAGCGTCGCGGCAAGGGCTTCGGTTACCTCGATGCCAAGGGGCTGCGTATTACCGACGAAGAAGTACTCGCGCGCATCCGCGGGCTGGCAATTCCACCGGCCTATGTCGATGTGTGGATCTGCACCAACCCCAACGGGCATCTGCAGGCCACAGGGAGAGATGCCCGCGCGCGCAAGCAGTACCGCTACCACGAGCGCTGGCGTGCGATGCGCGATCACGGCAAGTTCGATCGGGTGCTCGAGTTCGGTGATGTGCTGCCGAAGCTTCGGCGACGCGTGCGCAGCGACCTCGCGCAACCCGGCCTGCCCGAAGAGAAAGTGCTGGCACTGATCGTGCGGTTGCTCGACGAAACGCTGATCCGCATTGGCAACGATCGCTATGCGCGCGACAACAAGAGCTTCGGACTCACCACGCTGCGCTCGCGCCATGTGCGCCTGCATCGCGGGCGGCTGCGTTTCGAATTTCGCGGCAAGAGCGGCCAGCAGCGCGAGCTTGAGCTGGACGACAGGCGTTTGGCGAAAATCATCCATCGTATGCAGCAGCTGCCGGGGCAACGCCTGTTTCAGTATCTCGACGAGGGCGGCAAACGCCAGCCGGTGGATTCGGAGATGGTCAACGATTACCTGCGCAACACCAGTGGCGGCGAGTTCACGGCAAAGGATTTCCGCACCTGGGGCGGCACGGTGCAGGCCGCCGGCGTGCTTGCCCGCACGCCGCTGCCGGAAAAAGGCGGTGAGCGTACGATACGCTCCGCACTGACTGCGGCCATCAAGGAAGTCGCCGCTACGCTCGGCAACACGCCGGCCGTATGCCGCGCCTCCTACATCCACCCACTGATCATCCAAGGCTGGCAGGACGGCGACCTGCAGCGCGCCATCCCTGCCAACGCGGCGCATCACGCCCGCCAGCTCGAGCAGCTCACCCTGCGCTACCTGCGTCGCCGCCTGCGGGCGGGTGGTCGTCGCAGCGCTTGAGTCGCCAGCGCGTAAACTGATGGCTAGCCTTTGCTGGAATGCCCCATGTCTGTTGCTGAAATACTGCTGATCGTTCTGCTCCTCGCCGTGCTGGTGATGATCGTGCTGCAAGTTATCACGCTGCGACGCGGCCACGCGGATGCAGGACTCAACCTGCGACTGGATGCGCTGAAGGACGATGGAGAACGCTTGCAGCGCACGTTGCGCGAAGAACAGCGCTCAGGACGCGACGAGCTTCAGCAGGGTTTCGACCGCTTCCGCGGCCATGTCGGCGAGCAGCTCGTCGGCATCAGCCAGCAGCAGCTGGCGCGCATCGACGACTTCGGCCAGCGCCTCAACCTACTCACCGAACGCACCGATGCCGGCCTGCAGTCACTAGCCATGCGACTGGCCGATGATGCGCGCAAGAGCCGCGAAGAACTCACGCTTGCGCTCAACCACTTCGGTGAGCAACAGCAGTTGCGCCTCGCCGCACTCACAGCCGATAACGAAAAGCGCATGGGCGAAGTGCGCGCCACGCTGGAAGCCAAGCTCAGTGCGATCCAGCAAGATAACGCGGCCAAACTCGAACAGATGCGTGCAACCGTCGACGAAAAGCTGCAGTCGACGCTGGAAACGCGGCTCGGGCAATCGTTCAAACTGGTCTCCGATCGCCTCGAAGCGGTGCAGCGTGGCCTTGGCGAAATGCAGAACCTGGCTATTGGCGTCGGCGATCTGAAGCGCGTGCTGACCAACGTCAAGAAGCGCGGCACCTTCGGCGAAGTGCAGCTCGGTGCGCTGCTCGAAGACATGCTGACCGCCGAGCAATATGCCTCCAACGTGATCACCGTGCCGGGCACCAACGACCGTGTCGAGTTCGCGATCCGCATGCCGGGACAGGAGGAAGGCGAGCACGTCTATCTGCCCATCGATGCGAAGTTTCCGGTCGAGGATTACCAGCGCCTGCTCGACGCGCAGGAGGCCGCCGATATCGAGGCCGCCAACACGGCCGGACGAGCACTGGAAAATCGCGTGCGCGATGAAGCAAAGCGCATCCAGAGCAAATACGTGTCACCGCCGCACACCACCGATTTCGCGGTGCTTTACCTTCCCACCGAAGGCCTTTACGCCGAAGTGATCCGGCGCCCCGGCCTGTTCGAAAGCCTGCAGCGCGATCATCGCGTCACCGTGGCCGGGCCGACCACATTGAGCGCGCTGCTCAACAGCCTGCAGATGGGTTTTCGCACGCTGGCAATCGCCAAGCGCAGCAGCGAGGTGTGGAAGATTCTCGGCGCAGTAAAAACCGAATTCGGTAAGTTCGGCATCGTGCTGGACAAGACCCGCAAGCAGCTCGACACCGTGCGCAACAGCATCGACAGCGCAGGCCAGCGCACACGCGTGATCGAGCGCAAACTGCGCGAAGTAGAAACACTATCGGTCACCGACAGCGCCAGCCTGCTGGGCGAAACCTTGATTGAAGACGCAAGCGAGCCTCGTATCGGCGCGGATGACGACAGCACCGTATGAGTGCCGCGCGCAACCCACTGATCAAGCACCATCGACGACTCGGAGCACTCGCCGCCGAACTTGAACGGCTGCGCAAAACGCTGCCACGACGTGAGCGGGTGCTGGTCGGTTTTGCCCAGGCAGTTCGTGTCGCCGCCGCGGCAAGCCTTGGCTACTTTGGCGCGCTGGGGCTAGGACTGCAGCCGGGGTTCTGGGCCGCGATCACCGCCATCTCGGTGACCCAGAGCAGTTTTGCCGAAGTGCGCAACTCGTCGCGCGATCAATTTATCGGTGCCATCTTCGGCGGACTGATAGGAATCGGTGCCGCTCTGCTTGGCCATGATCATTACTGGGCCTACATCTTGGCGGTAATGCTGGGTACGATGTTTTGCTGGGCCTGCAATCTCGGCGCGGCCGGTCGCATCAGCGGCATCACCACCACCATCATCATGCTGGTGCCGCATCAGGGATCGTTTCTGCAGTTCGCCCTGTTCCGCCTGGGCGAGGTCACGCTAGGCGCTCTGGCGGCGTTATTGGTGACACTGCTTTACGAGGCGCTGGAGCGACACTTGTTTCCCGATGCTTCTTCGTAAAACACACAACGTGCGAGGGCAGAGCTGCGGCTTTATGCCTGTCCACGCTAACGTCAATCGCAAATGTCACTGGCCCGCTACACTGGCAAGCCTGTCTGAGTTCCAAGGACCACTATGAGCAAGCAGCCACCCACCGACGTCACCCGAGAACAGGCCGAGGAGGCCGTGCGCACACTGCTGCGCTGGGCCGGCGAAGATCCCTCCCGCGAAGGCCTGCTGGATACGCCCAAGCGCGTGGTCAAGGCCTACGGCGACTGGTTCAGCGGTTACCTGTCCGATCCGGGCGAATATTTGCGGCGTACCTTCAAGGAGGTGGCCGGCTATGACGAGATGGTGGTGCTGCGCGATATCGAATTCGAGAGCCATTGCGAGCATCACATGGCGCCGATCATCGGTCGTGCGCACGTGGGCTATCTACCGACCAATCGGGTGGTCGGTATCAGCAAACTGGCACGCGTGGTCGACGGCTTTGCGCGGCGCTTCCAGGTACAGGAAAAACTCACCGCCGAGATCGCCCAGTGCATCCAGGAGAACCTGCACCCGGCCGGCGTGGCGGTAGTAATCGATGCCAGCCATGAGTGTATGAGCACGCGCGGCGTGCACAAGCGCGGCGTATCGATGGTCACCAGTCAGATGCTGGGCTCGTTCCGTGATGATGCGCGCACGCGCATGGAATTTCTGCAGTTCATCGGCATCGGCCGCGGCGTGCGCTGAGTGTCAGCCGTCGCGCGATTTGGACGTCCATCTACGTTTCAGTTCGCAGCACTTCTTGTCGCGGCTGGCTTGCTGCTGGCAACGACAATCTGCGCGGCGCAGGATTATCCACAGACGCCGCGCGAGTACCTGCGGCTGATGGACAGCAATGGCGATGGCAAGATCAGCGAGACCGAGTACGTCGAGTACATGAGCCGCAGCTTTCACCGCATGGATACCAACGGCGACGGCATTCTGGAATCCAGCGAGCTGCCGGGTGGCCGCGGCAGGCCGATCTCCCTACGCGAGTTTCAGGACAATCTGCGCCGGCAGTTTCATCGGCTCGACCGCAACCACGACGGCTATCTCAGCGCCAGCGAACTGGCGCAACCGCCGGGTTGATCCATCACTGTGCGTCAGGTCGAAATCGCCAGCCGCTCGGATCGATAAAGTTGCATGGTCACCAGCACAGCGATCAGGGCGGCGGCAAAACTGCCGGCCAGACAAAGCCCGAGCTGCATCGGCTCGATACCATCACCGCGCAGCAGCTGCATGATGCCAAGGTTCTGCCCCAGCAGCGGTACCGCGTACATCCACGGCTCTGCCCTGACCGGCAGAATCGCCAGTACCAGACTGGGAATCGCCGGCACCAGCATCAGCAAAGACAAGTAGGTCTGCGCCTCGCGATAGGTTTTGGCGAAGGCTGCCACCAGGGACTGCAAGGCCGCCAACAACACAAGAACCGGCAGCATCAGCAGCAGCACGTGGGCGGCAAAATGCATACCCAGGTCCAGCTCCATGCCGATTTTTTCTGCTGGTATGAATTGCCCCACCACCCCAAACGCCACCAGGGTGATCAACAGGCTGGCGGCGGAAAAGACGCAGATGGCCGCCAGCTTGCCGCTGAAGATTTTCCAGCGCGCCACCGGATTGGCAAACAGCGGCTCCAGCGACTGGCGCTCGCGCTCGCCGGCAGTGAGGTCGATCGCCAGATACATGCCTCCCATGAAAATGGTGATGATGAAAAAGTACGGCAACATCGCGAAGATCAGCACGGCGCGCGATTGCGGCGTCGCCTGATCACGCCTGGCTACCACCAGTGGCCATGCCGTGGTTGGCGACAATCCGCGTGCCACCAGCCGCATCGCACCCTGCTGGCGCGCATAGCTTTCCACCAGCTGGCTGACGCGTTCTACCGAAGTATTGGCATCGCGTTGCGACGAGTCGTAAATCATCTCCACCTGCACCGGCTGACCCTCGCGCCAAGCCTTGCCGTAGCTGGGGGCAATGCGCAGCACCACATCAGCATCCTGCTTGCGCACCGCTTTTTCAGGATCGGCCAGTGCTGCGCCTGGCACCACGCCGCCAGCCTTCAGCGCATCGATCAGATTCGGTGCGTACTGCGCACCGATCATCGGCACCGGTACCGGCTTGTCGGCCTTGTCCAGCTCACGGCCAAGCTGGACGTTGAGCAGCATCACGAACAAGATCGGACCCAGCAGCGGGCCGGTGAGGAAAGCGCTGATCATGGTGCGACGATCGCGCAGGTTTTCCTTCACTTCCTTCAGAAACACGGTGATGAAGGCGCGGCTGCGATAGGCGCGTTTTACATTCGGCGTATTCATGCAGCCAGCCCCTCTTCGCTGCCGATGATTTTCACGAATGCATCTTCCAGATTCGCTTCGCCGGTCTGCTCACGCAGTGCGTCTGGCGATTCGTCGGCCACCACGCGACCACGTGCAATCACCACGATGCGGTCACACAGCGCAGCGACCTCCTGCATGATGTGGCTGGAAAAAAGCACGCAGCGGCCTTCGTCCTTCAACCGCTGCATGAACTGTCGCAATGCGCGGGTAGCCATCACATCCAGACCGTTGGTCGGCTCGTCCAGAATCACATTGCGCGGGTCGTGCACCAAGGCACGGGCGATGGCGGTTTTCACCCGCTGGCCTTGCGAAAAGCCTTCCGTACGGCGGTCACCGATGTCACCCATATCGAGCGACTGGATCAATGCCTCGCGGCGCATCTTCAGCAAATCCTCCGGCAGGCCATGCAGTCGCCCGAAATAATCGATGTTCTCCCGCGCGGTGAGCCGCTTGTAGAGGCCGCGCGCATCGGGCAGCACGCCGAGCTGTCGACGCACAGCCAATGCATCGACATCAGCATCGATGCCGTCCACCAATACCTGGCCGCGATCGGGCGACATCAGCGTGTAGAGCATGCGCAACGTGGTGGTTTTGCCGGCGCCGTTGGGCCCGAGCAGGCCCGTAATTTCGCCATCACGAGCCATGAAACTGACGCCATCGACGGCCTTCACCGCGCCGAAGGCCTTGTGCAGATCTTTCACTTCGATCACGGCGTGGCTCCGTTGAAATCGATGAATATCGGGGTGGGTTGCAGCAGGTCCAGGCACTTAGCATCGAGCGCCCTGGGATCGAGATCTTCGACAAATTTCTTGATCAGCTTCGGCGCACAACCGGCGGCCATGACGCTGTGCGCCTGGCCCTTGAGCACCAGCACGCGTGCGTTGGGCAAGCCCTTCGCCACCTCCTCGGCATAGCGCGGGGGCGTGACCGGATCGTACTGACCGGCTAGCAACAGGATCGGCTTGTCGGTTTTCAACGGTTGATGGAAATCCGCCGGACGCGTACCTTTTGGCCAAACCGAGCACACGGCCTTCAGCGCATCGACCATCTGCGTGCCGAGGATGGTCTGCTCGTCCTGCGGGCGCGATGTCAGCAGGTCGGCGTCCTCGCTGCAAATCACCGAATACTGCATGCCGCTGCCCATCAGTTCCGACAGATCACCCGAAAGAATCTTGGCCTGACCCAGCAGCGGACCGACATCACCGTGTGCCGCCGCATCGATCGACATGGGCAGTAGCGCAGCGGTGGGCGGCGTGTACGCAAACATGCGCACTACGCTGGCCAGCGAGCTTTCGTTCAATACGCGCTTTACAGTCCGATAGGTTTCCGGATCGCGAAAGCTCACCTGATGCGGGTTGGCGCGCAGTGCATCGCGCAGCTGATACAAGGTCTGGTCCGGATCGCCGAAGCGCTGTTTGCACGCTGGCTCAGCGGTGCAACGGGCGAACTGCAGCTTCAGCGCCTCGTCCAGCGTCTGCGCAAAGCTTTCACCCAGCGCCAGCGAGTTGGGTACGACGCTGTCCAGCACTACGCTGCGCACGGCGTCGGGATAATGCATCAGGTACTGCTGTGCCATGCGCGTGCCGTACGAGACACCGATCAGGTCGAACGTCGGTGAGCCGAACGCCTTGCGCACGTCTTCCAGATCCTGCGCGGCCACCGTGGTGGTGTAGTAACGCGGATCGGCGCGTTGGCTGATCTGCTTGAGGCACACCGTGGCCGCGCCGCGGATCTTGCTGACGTCATCGCTGTCTTCGTCGTCCTGGGCGGTGACGTTATCGGAATCCTTGCAGCTGAGCGCATTGGAGCCGCCGGTACCGCGCTGATCGAGCAGCAGCACATCGCGATGCGTGCGCAGCGGCTGCAGCACCGAGGCAACCGTGCTGGCCGCTTCGGTTGCCGCCTGCCCCGGACCGCCAGCGAGAAACACCAGCATGTCCTTGCTCGGCACCTGAGCGCTGGAACGCAGCACGGCCAGTTTCAACGTAATCGTACGGCTGTGCGGGTCCGCGCGATTTTCCGCTACCGGAAACGCGACGCACCACGCCGCCGTACTGAGCCCGCTGTTGGGTTGACCGAGCTCGCACGCGGTAAGGGTCACCGCGCCGAGTTGCCATGTACGCGGTTTCGCCGGGGGCTGCGGCGCCGCTGATGTCGCTGATGTCGAAACAACGATTGCCGACGATTCGTCCTTCGTATGGAAATGATTCCAGGCGAGCAAACCTACTCCCACGGCAACGACACCGATGCGGAAAAGCATACGTCCTTTCAGCGCCATACCTACGACTCCTCACCCGGTATAAAAATGGATTCAATTGAACGGCCAAACAATCGCGCGATCTTGAACGCCAGCGGCAGGCTGGGATCGTATTTGCCGGTCTCGATGGCATTGATGGTCTGCCGAGAAACATCCAGCCGCTCAGCCAGATCGGCCTGGGACCAGCCCTGCTCGCCGCGCAGTTCACGCACGTGGTTATTCATTGACGAGGCTTGACCATCGGCACGCACGCGCGGGCACTCGCCTCAACGGACATTTCGGCTCTCCATCCTTTCAGCGTGACGTTTGCGCCAATAAATAACGCCCTTGGCCAGCGCTACCACGCCAACGGTCGACGCCATACCTAGCAGCATGCCCGCGTGAAAAGCGTCTCGTTTCAGAAAGGCAAACAGCGCAACGAAACCGAACATGGCAGTCGCTATCGCAAGACGCCAATGTAAGGCCATCGAATCGTTTGGATCGCAGCCCAGATCATCACTGTATCGACGCGCCACCCACCAGCGAGTCACGCCATAGCAAACCATCATCAGTGGGAAAACCCATATCAGGATGCTGCCATCCAGTGGCAGGACCTGCGCCGATGCCAGAAAGCCACCCGCCAGGCTCAAAGCCCCGACAACACCGGTGGCCACACCCAATCCGACGAGGTGTGTGCGCTGCTCCAGCTCGTCGCTATCGCGAATACGTCGCGCCATCAGGCCGATGACGTAAAGCATCGGCGGCAAAGGCGCCAACGCCAGCAGCCATTTCGTCGGCGCGGCGGTAACTGTGCGAACCAGCGGCCACACCAACACCATGACGATTGCATAAATCGTCATCGCAAACATCAGGTGCTGCTGGTAGCGCTTTTGCTTCAGACGGGGCATGGACGTGTCCTCGAAACGATTTCGGAGTTCATTCGGTATTTCCAGGAACCTTGGTCGTTGATCGAGCCATCAAAGCTTTCGTCGGCAAGAGGCGAAATCTCCCTGGCCGGCGCGTTGGATTGGCTTTCCCCGATCAGGTTGCTGGAAATGTCAAGCAAACTTGACATGAGCAATCTATACTCTCCCTCGCATCCATGTCAAGCGTGCTTGACACTTACGCTCGATTCGGCGTGATTCGCGAGCTACGTTAATCGGGTGCGCTCTCTAGATGTAGCAACCTGAAAATGTAACTTTTTGTGCATTGGTCGACACCGGGTTACCTGAGACTCAAGGCACAGGGATCGCCTCCTGCATAGGGCTCGAGGCGTTTACCTCATTGGCTCAGCTACAGGGGGAATCCCAATGTTCATAAAAAATACGCTGCGCGCTGGCGCATTCGCCGTGCTTGTTGGCGTCACGGCTTCCGCCAACGCCGCCAATCCAGCCACCGCCACCTTCCAGGTATTGATCACCATCACCAAGGCATGCACCGTCACGGCCGGCACGGCGTCCAATATCAACCTGGGCTCGGTTGCTGCCACGGCAGTGAACACCACCAACAGCAACACCATCAGCGTCAACTGTTCCAAGACCACGCCGTATTACGTTGGTCTGGCGCCGTCGAACGCCAACACGGCTGGCGCCGGCACGATGGTTTCCACCACGGCACCCGCAACCAATACCGACAAGGTGCCCTACCAGCTGACGTCGACCGCCGGAGCCGGCGGCACCATCTGGGGCAACACGGCGACATCCACAACGGTAGGCAATGGCGTGGCAGGCACGGGCACGGGTATAGCCCAATCGCTAACCGTCTATGCGACCGCCGCCAGCGCCAACTTCACGCCCGACAGCTACGCGGATACCGTCACCGTGAACGTCAACTATTGATCGACCATGCACGGCGCTTCCCCGTGGCGACGATGGCGTTACGCGCTTCTTGTGGCAATGGCCGCAAGTGGCTGGGCCATGGCGAGCGGACTTCAGGTCGCGCCCGTCACATTGAGCCTCCAGCCTTCGCAGAACGCCGATGGATTGTGGCTGAGCAATACCGGTGACAACGTCATCCATGCACAGGTGCGTGTCTACCACTGGGCACAGGATGCCAACGGCGATCAGCTGACCCTCTCGCAGGGGTTGGTCATCAGTCCACCGATACTGCAACTGGCTGTGGGTGAGCAACAACTGGTACGGGTCATCCGCCTGGGCGCTCCGCCGAACGGCTCTGGCGCGGTGGAGGATGCATACCGCGTCGCCATCGACGAACTGCCCGTCGACATGCATGGCAAGAAGGGCCTGCAGTTTGTACTGCACTACATGCTGCCGGTGTTTGTCGAACCTGCTGGTGTGACAGCTGCACCACCGATATTGCACTGGAGTCTGCAACAGGATGGCGACCATGCGGTATTGCAGGTTGGCAATACCGGCGGCAGTCACGCACAGCTCGCCAGCCTCAGTTTCATCAACAGCGCCGGCCAGCGCAGCGAAATCACTCCTGGCCTGCTCGGTTACGTGCTTCCTGGCGCCACCATGCGCTGGGTTCTGAAACCGCCCGTGGCCGTGTTCGCGTCTGGTGGCACGCTGGAGGCATCGATCAATGGCGAAAAGGCTACGCAAAAGCTGTCGCTGGCCGATCGTCCTCGCTGAGATAGTTCTATTGCAAGGATTGCTCGCACCAGCTGCCCACTCGGCGGACAAAGCCGACAATGCGATGGCGGCGGCGAATCCTGCGCTGACCGCTGACGGCAATGGCGTCGCCGGAACCGGAGTAAACGATCTGTATCTTGACGTGATGCTCAACGGCGCATCGAGCGGACTGGCCCATTTCAGCCTGCGCGACGGGCAGCTGTGGGTAAGCCAGGTCACCTTGCACCAGCTCGGTTTCGCGCTGCCGTCGGGCATGTCCGACCCGCTGCGGCTGAGCAGCCTGCCCGGCAGCATGGTCGTCTACGATGCGAACCAGCAGAGCGTGAAGATACGCGTGCCACTAAGCATGCTGCGGTTGTCGACCACGGTGCTGAATGCGCCTGCAGTATCCGTACAAAAACCCAGCGCTTCGCCCGGGGCGTTGCTGAATTACGACCTGTACGGCACGCAGGGGGAACATGGCAGCAACAGCCTCAGTGCTTTCACCGAACTGCGTATATTCGGGCCCGCCGGGGTGTTCAGCACCACCAGCCTATCGCAGGCCACGCATGCCGATGGCACCGGCTGGGATGACAAGACCGTACGTCTGGACACCGCGTGGAGTACCTCGTTTCCCGACAGCCTGATGACCCTGCGCATCGGTGACACACTCACCGCTGCGCAATCGTGGACACGCTCGACCCGTATTGGCGGCATCCAGTTGGGCACTGACTTTGCGCTGCAGCCCTATCTGATCACGGCGCCACTGCCAGCGTTTCTAGGCTCAGCCACCCTGCCTTCGGATGTCGATCTGTACGTCAATGGTCTGCGCCAATACAGCGGCAAGGTCCCTACCGGCCCGTTTCAGCTCAATTCCATTCCGAACATCAGCGGTGCGGGCAATGCGCAGATCGTACTGACCGATGCGCTGGGCCGCGCCACCACGCTCAATTTCTCGTTGTACGACACGCACCAATTGCTGCAACAAGGGCTGTCGCAATGGTCGACCGAACTGGGGTATGTACGCGAAAACTATGGCTTGGCCTCGTTTGATTACGGGCACGATCCCGCCGCCAGCGGCAACTGGCGCTACGGCGTCAGCGATCACTTCACCGCCGAACTTCACGGTGAGGCTACCGCCGGACTGACCGAGGCGGGCGCCGGCGGGGTCTGGCTGCTCGGCGACAGCAGCGGCATTTTCTCGGTATCGCTCGCCCAAAGCGAGCACGCCGGACAGAGCGGCTCGCAGTACAGCCTCGGCTACAGCTGGCGCAACAACCGATTCAATTTCAGCGTTGACGAAACCCGCACCCGCGGCGACTACCTCGACGTCGCTTCGCTGTATGGCGCGCCACCGCCGAGCGTGAGCACCCAGGCCGTTGTCGGCTATAGCACCGGACATCTGGGCGAGTTCGGTGTGAGCTATCTGGATCTGCGTTATCCGGCGCAGGACCCTTCGCGTTACGCCACCGTGTACTGGTTCAAATCGATCGGGCATGCCATGTCGCTCAGCTTGAGTGCGAACCAGAACCTCGACAATGCCAGTGATCGCAGCCTGTTTGCCGGCTTCAATATCGTGCTGGATGACAACACCACGGTGAGCACCGGCATAGAGCGCGATGGCTCAAGTACCGGGCTCAGTCTCGACGCCAGCAAATCGGCGCCGAGCCAGGGCGGCTGGGGCTGGCGTGCCGACTTGCGCCAAGGCGGCGATCAGAATGGTGGCCAGGGCGAACTGGATTATCTGGGTCGCTACGGCATGGTGGACGCCGGTGTCAGTTCGATCGCAGACCAGCGTTATGCCTATGCCGGCGCAAGCGGATCACTGGTGCTGATGGGAGGCGATCTGTTTGCCTCGCGCCGCATCGACGACGCCTTCGCGGTCGTATCTACTGACGGTATCGCCGGTGTTCCTGTAAAACTTGAAAACAATTCGATTGGCACAACCGACAGCCACGGCATGCTGCTGGTCGAGCCCTTGAATTCGTACCAGAACAATCAGGTATCCATCGACCCGATGCAGTTGCCACAGGATGTGCGCATTGATCACGTCAAGGCCATCGCAACGCCGACCGATCGCGCCGGCACGCTGGTGAAGTTCGGCATCACGCCCGTACAGGCCGGTGTGCTCACGCTGGTGGACAAGACTGGCAAGCCATTGCCGCTGGGAAGCCAGGTGCGGGTGCATGGACAGGTCAGCGGTGATCCCGCGCTCGTCGGCTTCGATGGGCAGGCCTATCTGGAGACCCTGCAAAAGCACACCGTGCTGGATGTGGTCACGCCAGACGGCAGCTGCCACGTCGCGTTCGATTACCACAAGGTCGGCAACACGATCCCGCACATCGGGCCTTTGCACTGTGTGGCGGAGGTATCGCCATGAGGTCAATGAGCCTGACAGGCACACTTGCTGCATTCGTCCTGCTGATTGGCATCGCGTTTTTAACGCCACGCATAGCGCAGGCCCAAGCCGCCTCGGTTACCTGTAGCGTCACCAGCGCGCCGACCATCAACTTTGGCACCGTGGACGGACTGGTCACCGGCGCCACCACCAGCGCATCGATCGGCTGGACCTGTAAAAACCCCTCCCTGCTCCTGGCTGCCAACACCACTTTCTGCATCAACATCGGCAACGGTACCGGTGGCCTTCAGGGCACCAATCGGGTGATGACGGCCGGCACCGGGCAGAGCCTGCAGTTCCAGATGTATCAGGACAGTGCGCGCACGCAGGTCTGGGGTTCGCTGTTCTCAGCCGTCAACAGTGCGCCCTATCAAACGTCAGTTGTCGTGCCTCTGGGACTCACCTTCCTGCTGCCCGGCATCCTCAGTGGCACGGCAACGATTTACGCCAGCGTACCCAACGCCCAGATAGGCCTGACCGCCGGCACCTATATCAGCACCTTTGCCGGAACCGATGCCGAGATAACGGTGGCCTCGAACTACACCACCACGCCTTCGACCTGCGGCACCGGAAACGCCAGCGCCTTCAGCTTCACGGCCAATGCCACTGTCACAAAGACCTGCACCATTACCGCGGCCAACAACCTGAATTTTGGTACCCCCGCCAGCCTGCTTACCGCCAACGTGGATGCGACGACCACCCTGCAGACTCAATGCACCAACAGCACAGCGTTCCAGATCGGACTGGACAACGGCCAGAACGCCAGCGGCACCACGCGGCGCATGCTTGGCAGTAGCGGAGATTTGATTACTTACGAGCTCTATCAGGACAGCGGACGAACGACACGCTGGGGCAACACCGTCAACAGCGATACCGTGACCGGCACCGGCAATGGCGCCGTGCAGACCAACACCGTTTATGGCCGCGTGGCCGCTCAGGCCACCCCCACGCCCGGCACATATACAGACACCATCACGGTCAGCGTGACTTACTGACGAGTGTTGGCGCACAACCGTGCTGCGAGAGGCGCCCCATAATGCTGCGGTGTTGGCGCCGGAGCATTCATAAACCGGCCCGCCGCGCTCGTTGTCTGTCGGGAATCCACACCCTTCAACACACCCAAATCATGTCAAGTAAACTTGACATGATTACACTCAACCAGTGGTGAAAGTCACATTTGTGATGAGGGGCGCGTGACCCTGAATACAAAATAATGTGACATAGTTCGCACTTCTGAATGACGCAATTCGTCAGAAAAGGTGACGCAGTTCGCACAATTGAATGACATAATTCGTCGGGTAGATGAGTTACAGCGTTCGTCTGCACGACATCCCGACGCCTAGGGATGATCATCGGGGGAGGCCATTGGCCGGGGAATCGCTCTAAAACAAGACTTGGCACACAGCTTGCTGATGTTGGCTGGACCCAGCCGCGCGCAAGGCTGCCGTCGGGGTAATGCTACCAACACCAACAGCTGTCCAATAGCGCGTCAAGAATCAGTCACTCAAGACCATACATTACATAGGGATACGCATGAACAAGACTCTTCTCTCCGCCGCACTGATCGCCGGTTTCGGCATCGCTGCACTCGTCCCGCAGACGACTGAAGCGGCCAACACCAGCTCCGGCACCATCTCCTTCACGGGCACGCTCACCGCGTCCACCTGCACCGTGGCTGTGAACGGTAGCACCTCTACCCTGGCTATCGCGCTGCCAACCACTCCGCTGGTTAACGGGGTACTTTCAACTGCTGGCTCGTCGGCCGGCTGGACCGCGGTAACCCTCACCCTGAGCAGCTGCACTTCGCTGACCGGCTATACCAAGGTCTTCCCGTACTTCACGGGGACGGGCATTGACACCACCACCGGCTACTTGTCCAACACCGGAACCGCCACCAATGTGGAAGTCGCACTGTCGAATGGCCAGAGCTTGACCAATGTGTTGACACTGCAGGGTGCGTCGGGCGCCCAGAATGCGGGCACGCAATTGCTATCGGCCGCCACTCCGACGTTTGCCTATTACGCCGGCTATGTGGCTCCAACTGCCGCTGCCACGGCAGGTAGCGTCGCTGCTTCCGTTCAGTACAACCTCAATTACCAGTAAGAGCTAGCAAGTCTCGCTGCTGCGGCCGGAGTTCCGGCCGCAGCGTAACCCTCACTGGCATCCGAGATCCCGATGAACAAACCGATCCGCGCCCTGACCGCGGCGCTGCTGGTCATCGGCTGCGCGCTATTCACCGTCCAAGCCAATGTGATCATCTCCGGCACCCGGGTGATCTTTCCGGCCAAGGACAGCGAAGTCACTGTACGCCTGACCAATCAGAACACCACGCCGGCGCTGGTCGAGGCCTGGATCGACAGCGGCGACCAACAATCCACGCCGGACAAGGTGAATACACCTTTCCTGATCACGCCCCCGCTGTTCCGCATGGAGCCGAATCGCGATCAGAGTCTGCGCATCCTGTTTACCCATAGCCAACAGCCATTGCCGACTGACCGTGAGTCGGTGTTCTGGCTCAACGTGCTGGAAATTCCACCGAAGCCAAGCGGCCCGCAATTCCTCGACAAGAATTACATGCAGATGGCGATCCGTTCGCGGCTGAAGCTGTTCTATCGTCCTGCCACCCTGTCGGGTGATCCAGTGAAAGCGCCGGGCGAGCTGAGCTTCAAGGCTGGCAGCGAAGCGGGATCGGGCACCCTGGTGGTGCACAACCCCACACCTTATTACGTGACCATCGGCCAGATCACGGTGAATGTCGGTGGCACAGCGCACAAGGTCGACACCGGCATGGTGGCGCCGCTGTCCGATTTGCGCTTGAACATATCGGACCTGAAACAGGCTCCGGATGTCGGCAGCGCGATTCAGTACGACTGCATCAATGACTACGGCGCCGACGTAGTCCTCAAGGGCGCCGTTTCGCGGTGAACTCCCGGCATGCCACATACCAACTCGGCCAATACTGGCCTGTGGCGTGCCGTCGCGTTCTTCTTTGTGCGGGTATTGCCACTGCGCTAGCCAGCTGGACTGGTGCATCGAGTGCATCGCCCGTCAATGGCGCGGATGCATCGGCCAGTCCTGCAGATGCCAGTGCCAGCGGTGGCTACGCCGATTTCGACCGCAGCCTGTTGTCCGGTGCTGGCCAGAACACCACGGACCTGTCCCGCTTCGAACACGGCAATCCGGTGCTACCCGGCAGTTACAACACGGACATCTATCTCAACAATATCTGGGTTGGCCGCAGCGACGTGCGTTTCGCTGCCGCTGCGGAAAAAGTCAGCGCCACGCCGTGTGTGGATCGCCAACTGCTCGAGCAGTTGGGGCTGCATCCGGCCAAGCTGTCCGACGAGACCACCGCGCAACTGAAAGATCCGACAGCCTGCGTGAGCATTGGCAGCCTGATTCAGGACGCCAACATGACATTCGACATGGCTGACCTGCGCTTGGACACCAGCGTGCCACAGGCTTATCTCGGCCAGATGCCACGCGGTTATGTCAGCCCGGAATACTGGGACGCGGGTGTGCCTGCGGCGTTGCTGAACTACAACTTCGATAGCTATCACAGCAACACTCAGGGCCAGAGCCAGACGACGTCGTATCTTGGCCTGAACACGGGCCTCAATTTCGGCCCGTGGCATCTGCGCGAGAATGCCACCGTCAACTGGGAGTCGGCCACGGCCGGCACCCCGGCGCGGCACCAATGGCAGAATATCGATACCTACGTGCAGCGCGACCTGCCCTCGCTGCGTTCGCTGTTGACGATCGGCGACAGCTATACCGATGGTGCGGTATTCGACAGCTACGGCATACGCGGCGTGCAACTCGCCACTGACGATCGCATGCTGCCGCAATCGCTGCAGGGTTATGCGCCGGTCGTACGTGGTGTAGCCAACACCAATGCCAAAGTCACGGTGCGCCAGAACGGCGTGCAGATCTACCAGACCACGGTGGCACCCGGTCCATTCACCCTCACCGATCTCTACCCGACCGGCTATGGCGGCAACCTGGATGTCACGGTAACCGAAGCGGATGGCCGCGTAAGTACTTTTATCGTGCCCTATGCTTCGGTGGCGCAATTGCTGCGCCCCGGCATTACCCGTTTTGACGTCGCCATCGGTGAACTACGCAACGTATCGATCCAGGACAAACCCGCCGTGGTGCAGGCCACGGTGCAGCATGGCTTCAACAACCTGCTGACAGGGTATACCGGCATCGTAGGCTCGCAGGGCTATGCCGCTGCGCTAGTGGGTGCAGCGATCGATACACGGTATGGTGCGTTGGCCCTGGACGTTACCCAAGCCAACACACACATTCCCGGTTATTCGACGCAGTCCGGTCAGAGCATGCGGGTGACCTACAGCAAGATCATTACGTCAACGCAAACGACGCTGTCGGTCGCTGCATACCGTTATTCGACCGGTGGTTTTCTAAACCTGAGCCAGGCCGTCCAGGCCCGCGACTACGCACGTCAGGGAATCAACGCTTTCGATTACGTGCCGCCGCAGCCAGTGACAACGATCGATGGCGTTCCGGAGCAGAGCGTACTCACGCCAGCCCAGCAAGCCACACTCAATGGAAGCGCGTTCACTGCCAATCCGATTCTCTCTGCCACAGGAGTGGAACGTCAACGCAACAACTTCACACTCTCGCTCAGCCAACCGTTGGGGAAAAATGGCGGTTCGATCTATGCCAACGTCTCTGCCAGCGACTACTGGAATCGTACCGGTAACGACACGCAGTTTCAGGTGGGCTATAGCAACCATTTCCATCGGCTGTCTTACAACATCTCAGCCATGCGTACGGTCGACCCACTTGGCCGGTATGACAACGAGTACATGGTGAGCTTCAGTTTGCCATTGGGCGGCAGTCCGCACGCACCGAGCCTCACACTGAATATCACGCACGATCAAAACGGCAGCTCGCAGGATCAGGCCATGTTGAATGGCACTTTCGGCAGCGATAGCCAATTCAACTATGGCGCCACGGCAACGCATAGTGGCGACGGCGGCGGCAATGCCGGCAGCGTGAATGCGGGTTACCGCAGCCCGTACGCGGTGTTCAACGCCAGCTATGGTGATGGAAGCGGCTATTCACAGGCGTCAGTGGGCGTGAGCGGGGCCGTGGTAGTACATCCGGGTGGCATCACGTTCGGCCAGCCGGTGGGCGACACTATCGGCATCATCTACGTGCCCGGCGCCGCTGGTGCACAGCTGAACAGTGCAGCCGGTGCGCGCGTTGATCACTTCGGTTATGCGCTGGTGCCTTACCTCACACCCTACAACCTCAATACGATCCAGATCGATCCCAAGGGCCTGCCGCTGGACGTGCAGCTCGACGCCACCAGTGCGCAGGTAGCGCCTTATGCGGGTGCGGTGGTGATGCTGAAGTTCAAGACCGAGAATGGTCGTGCGCTGATCGTGCACGCCAACTTCGCAAACGGTGAGGCATTGCCATTCGGCGCGGAAGTGTTCAACGAGAAAGGAATCTCACTGGGTGTGGTTGGCCAAGCCGGACAAATCCTGGTGCGGGGTGTCAACCAGTCCGGTGAACTGAGCGTGCGCTGGCAGGATGACAGTGGAGCAGCACAGTCGTGCTCGTTCGCCTACCAGCTTGCGCCACGAGCAAAGGACAAACAGGCGAAAGCCTACCAAGAGATCCAGGCAACTTGCGCACGCCCCAGCGCGGTCGCGCAGGTCACGAGGAGTGGAACATGACGCATCGTTTCAATAACGCTCCGCGATGCGCCCGACTCTTTGTGTGGCTGTTGCTGGCGATCGTCGCGATTGGCTGGGCGCCACTTGCCGCTGCCGCCCCTAACTGCACAGCCTCATCAGCGACACTCAGCTTCCCCACCACCGTAACCATTCCGAGCAATACGGCGGTGGGAAGCACGCTGGCCACAGGCACGGCCAATATGCTCTTTACTTGCACGGGTCTATCGACCTTCAATAACCCGGCAACAATCCAGGCAGGTCAATACTTGGCCACATTGGATCCTACGAATAACACGGCCGGCCCAGGTATCACGTTTGCCACCGGTGTGTCCGGCCTTGCCGTGCTGGTCAAAGCCACACCGGTTCAGGCAACGAGCGCAGCGTGTCTTGCCTGTGGCCCCACCAGCACGGCGGGCTATGTACCGGGGTCCGTTTCGGGAACCGGTGGCACGGTGACAGCAAGCTACACAGCGACCCTGATCAAGACTGGCCCGATCGCACCTGGCACCATACCCTCGATCAACCTGATTCCTTTCTGGTGGTATATCCCTGCGGGGCCCGGCAACTACGCCACCAGCATGAGTTTGAACGCCAACCTCGTTCTTCCCTCCATCAGCTTGACTGCACCGAGCTGTACCCTTACCACCGCCTCCCAAAGCATCGCCGTGAAGCTACCAACCGTGGGGATTTCGTCACTGTCGACCAATGGACAAACGACCGGCGCAACTGCTTTCAGCATCTCGATAACAGGCTGCCCCACCAGCGTGACCAAGCTCACAACCTATTTCTATTCGGCAGCAA
>Ga0302310_10000432_pt1 | contig 39894 bp, 38 predicted proteins | sample III_Palsa_N1_2_FD_200451 | JGI IMG/M metagenome (GOLD analysis project Ga0302310, IMG submission 200451) | Peat permafrost microbial communities from Stordalen Mire near Abisko, Sweden - III_Palsa_N1_2 | ecosystem: Environmental > Terrestrial > Soil > Palsa > Peat permafrost | place: Sweden...
GCTCTTCCGATCTCGCGGCGCAGCCGATCTGCGCTGGTCCAAAGCTCAGCTAAGGCTAAGATAGGAACCCAAAGCGGAGGGAAAATCATGAATGCGAACCTTAAGCCGGACCGCACCGAGCCACAGCCGCCGTTCCGCGCCGATCATGTCGGGAGTTTTCTCAGGCCCGCCTATCTGCTCGAAGCACGGGAGCAAGCTGCCAGCGGACTGATAACGGCCACGCAGCTGCGGGCCATCGAGGATCGCGCCATCGGCGAAGTCGTACGCATGCAGGAGCAGGCTGGATTGCAGGGCATTACCGATGGCGAGTTCCGGCGCGCCTACTTTCACATCGATTTTCTGGCGCAGCTCGGGGGCGTAAAGACTGACATCCCGGTGACGATCCGCAAGCCAGATGGCAGCGAGGAACTCGCCCCGCCGGTGATGCGTGTGATCGACAAGGTTCGGCACCTCAAGGCGATCCAGCTGGCAGATTTCCAGTATCTGGCTAGCCAGACCGCGCGTACGCCCAAGGTTTCGATCCCCTCCCCGACCATGCTGCACTTTCGCGGTGGCCGCGCCGGCATCAGCGCGACGCATTATCCGGATCTTGAAGCTTTCTACCAGGACGTGGCCGATGCCTACGGCGCGGAGCTGCGCTCATTGGCAGCCGCGGGTTGCCGCTACGTACAGATGGATGACACGAACCTCGCTTACCTGTGCGATGACAAGATGCGCGAAGCGGCAAGAGCGCGTGGCGATGATCCCGATGAGCTGCCTCATCGCTACGCGAGCTTTATCAATCGCGTCGTGGCCCAGAAGCCTGCCGGCATGACGCTTGCGGTGCATCTGTGTCGCGGCAATTTCAAGAGCACCTGGGCGGCCCAGGGCGGCTACGAGCCGGTGGCTGAGGCGTTGCTGTCCGAGATGCAGGTGGACGCCTATTTTCTTGAATACGACGATGCTCGAAGTGGCGACTTTCGGCCGCTGCGATTCCTGCCCAAGGGCAAGATCGTGGTGCTCGGCCTGATCACCACCAAGCTGGGAGCCCTCGAGGACAAGGATGCTATTCGCCGCCGCATCGATGAGGCTGCACGCTTCGTGCCGCTTGAGCAGCTGGCACTTTCTCCCCAGTGCGGATTCTCAAGCACCGTGCACGGCAATGCGCTGCAGGTATCGCAGCAATGGGACAAGATCCGTCTCGTCGTCGAGATCGCGCGCGAGGTCTGGGGCTACTGAAGCCTGATCTTCAATATACGTCCGGCACGAACATCTGTTTGGGTATCGGCGCGCGCGAGTAATCGGGGTTATGTACGCGCGCTGGCAGGATCACCTCGGGGTGCTCGATCTCGTGGTATTCGATCTGGCGCAGCAAATGATGGATGCAGTTGAGCCGGGCCTTCTTCTTGTCGTCCGCCTCGACAATCCACCAAGGCGCCTCGGCAATATGCGTGCGCTCGAGCATGGCCTCTTTGGCCTTCGTGTACTGTTCCCAGCGGCGGCGCGATTCGAGATCCATCGGTGAGAGCTTCCACTGCCGGATCGGGTCGTGGATGCGCATCTCGAACCGCAGATGCTGTTCATCATCGCTGATTGAGAACCAGTACTTGAGCAGGACGATGCCCGAGCGCACCAGCATCTTCTCGAACTCCGGCACCGAGCGGTAGAACTCCTCAAGTTCCTCCTCCGTGCAGAATCGCATGACCCGTTCAACACCCGCACGGTTGTACCAGCTGCGGTCAAACAGCACGATCTCACCACCCGCCGGCAGATGCTCGATGTAGCGCTGGAAGTACCACTGGGTGCGCTGGCGCTCATCAGGCGCGGGCAGTGCAACCACGCGGCAGACGCGCGGATTGAGCCGCTGGTTAATGCGCTTGATGGCACCGCCCTTGCCCGCGGCGTCGCGGCCCTCGAAGATCACGACCAGTTTGAGCTTCTGGCGCACCACCCAATCCTGCAGCTTCACCAGCTCCTTTTGCAGGCGGAACAGCTCCCTGAAGTAGAGCTGGCGGCTGGCTAAGGCAGCGCTCGGCGGATGATCGCTCTTGGCATTGAGCAGCTCGGCCAGCCGCTCGTCGTCAATTTCCAGCTCGAGTTCTTCATCAAAACTGTCGGTCATCTCGTTCTGAATGCGCCGTCTCAGATCGAGTTCGCTGTCGCTGTCCATTTGTACCTCATCATGTATCCCGAGCGCGCCCTCCAGGTGGATGCCTCCCGCTCATTGGCTCATAGGCTTGAGGGCATGCGCTGGCGGTGCACGGGTTGATTTTTGTTCCTGCCGTTGAACTTCGATGGCTGCCGCCATCGCCAGTACCTGGCCGGCTCGAGCCTAGTCGGAGATTTTTGCAGATTTCTTACACTGAACGGAGCGACCCGCCCAACCCTGGCCCCATCAGCCGGGACCTATGCCGCACCGCGGCGCCTTCAGTTAATATGTCGTTCCGACGGGGCCGTGGTGCCCCTTTGCGGAGGGACCCGCCAATGCTGAGCTACCGAGACCGCGTCGCTGCACTTGGCATCTTGCTGCTCGCCAGCGCCGCTGCGCAGGCAGGCCCTACGCTACGACTCGAAGGGGTCACGCCGATGGGCTCAAACCGCCTCGGTGCGCCGGCGAGAACCCAGGAGTTCCAGCTGCTGACCGCCTCGTTCGCGGTAGCTTCGCCAGCCGAGGCGGCAGCGGGACGCGCCGCCGGCCGAGAAGCTAATGAGCCCCTGATCGTCACCTTGCCCTACGATGCAGATACGCGGGCTGAACTGGCTGCCGTGCAACGTGGCGAGCGCTTCAATTCCGCGATCGTGAATTTCACGCAGCAAGTGGGAGCCTCGGAAATTGTCTATCTGACGGCAAAGCTCACTGACGTGCAAATTACCCAGTTCCGAATCACCGAACTGGCTAACGGACAGTCTACGGTGTTGCTCAATCTCAGCTATATGCGCAGCGAGTTGCAGTGGGCAAATTTGCCGGGTGCTAAGGGCGCAACGGACGACTGGCAGACTCCCGGTCGCTGAATCCGGTACGACCAGCACGCCGGCATCATCCTGAGGGGGCGGCGCTTCACGTTCGATGAGGCGCTAAGGCGGCTTGCCCATCAGGATAAGGGGTGCCCAGAACTCGGGATGCGAGCAGGGAGCGCCCGGATCTGGCTTGAAGGTGACTGCCGCCGCCGTGGTGGCACGCAGAGGATAGGGGCTGCGGTCCACCGTGGTACCTGCATCGGAGCAGACGCTGTTCCAGGGCGTTACGGGTCCGAAGCGGCTCTCGTAGAATGCCTACACCAGCTAAGGAGGTTTCGTGGGCTACAACCTCCGAGTTGCCACACTCGCGGACTGCGAAGTCGTACGGCATCTGATTGGCCGCTCCATAAGGGCGCTGGGCACTGGGGACTACACTGCCGAGCAGATTGAGGCCGCGCTCCTCGGCGCCTTCGGGCTCGACACTCAACTGATAAGCGACCGCACGTACTTTGTGGTCGTGACCGACGCGGGCGAGGTCGTTGGCTGTGGCGGCTGGAGCCGCCGTCGGACGCTCTTCGGCAGCGACAGCCGGGCGGAGCGGGACGACGCGTGGCTGGACCCTGCGACTGAGGGCGCAAAGATCCGCGCTTTTTTTATCGATCCCGGACACGTGCGCCGCGGACTGGGACGGCGCATCCTCGAGCGCTGCGAAAGCGAAGCCCGCTACGCTGGATTTCAGACCTTGGAGATGATGGCGACGCTTCCGGGCGTGCGCCTCTACGAGGCCTGCGGCTACATCGCCGATCCACCGATTACCTACCCGCTCACGGGCGGCTTGCAGATTCAATTTGTGCCAATGCACAAGCAGATGGGCCAGTCGGCTCTGACTCCTAAGCGCGGGATCTCAAATCAGCCCTAGTCCCGCGAGAATGTCCCACACCGCGTGCTCCCAGATGCCAGCGCGAATATTGCCGCGCCAGGCTGCGAGGCAGCCAAGCACGAGCCCATAGACCACAATAAACAGCACCGCATGCACGCCTTCGTAGCCATGCGCGACGCCAAAGACGATCGCCTGCCCGACAATGGCAACACCGGGTTTGCCAGTGAGTGCGGTTAGCTGACGCTGCATGTAGCCGCGAAACACGATTTCCTCGCAGATGCCGGCTGAGATCGAGAGCGCGACCCACACGGAAATACCGAGTGCGCCCGAAGGAATCGCTGGCAACAGCGGGTTGTTGGGGCTCGCGCCGTGCGGCCAAAAGCGGGAATCGGCGAAGGCGATGCCGTAGATCACCGCAAAGACCAGTGCCGCATAGAGCAGATCCTTCGCCACTTCGGCGGGCACCGCCCAGCGCTGGCCAAAGAATTCGCGGATCGAGCGCCCCTGCTGGCGCATGCCGCGCATGACAAAACGCACCCAGAGCCACTCCAGGGCGATCAGGAACAGGTAGAGCCGCAGCATCTGCGCGGCGCGAACCGGTGCGTCCGCGGCGCCAGTGTGGCTGGCGTTCAGCGCGCTGGTCACGGTGATGGCCACGCAGATCAACAGGAAAATCACGGTGTGTTTGCGCGGTGCCAGTAGCGCCCGGGGATTGGTGGTCGGGCTCACTTCGGTCGGCGCAGGATTTGTAAGTTCGTTCATGTGAGTTCATTCCTGTCGGGGAAGCCGGCGAGCGCGCCGACGAGTGGGGGTTTGCGCTTGAGCACTTAACAGTGACCCGAACAGAGCCAGAGCTTCGCTGGTGCGCTGCAAGTCGCCAGTATTGAGAAACTCGAGCAGCAGACCGTCGATCACCGCGGCACACAGCGTGGCCTTGGCACGTCGGTCTGGAGTCGCTGGCAGTGCGTTCTCAATCAGCGCGAGCCAGCTGAGGCTATTGCCCTCGAGCAGATGGGCGTAGACGTCCGGGTTTTGTAGCGCCAGCGTCTGGACCTCGAAGAGCAAGCGGACGTAGCGACTGTTTTTCGCCGCGGTCGCCCAGTTCCAGAACTGCTTGAGCGCACCGGACTGACCGACCTCCGCCATGGATTCGGAGAAGGAGCGCTGCGCACGCACTCGCACCTCATCCATGACGGCACTGAGCAGCCCGTCTTTTGATTCGAAGTGGTAGATCAGCAGCCGTGCACTGGTTCCAATGGCCTTTGCCAAAGGGCGCAAGGACAAATCGGCAACCCCGTGCTTGAGACAGTAGTCGAGGGCCTTGCCACAGAGTTCGTCTTTGCGTTCCATGAAACGAGTGTTACATGAAACAGTCGTTTCATGCAAGCGCGACGCGGTGAGGCGAGGTGGTGACATCGCACTTCGCGCCGTGCATAATCTTTCCATAATAAATGTTGCCAATGCGCAACACTTTTGTGCCTGTCGATTGCCTTTACAACGTGGCGCTCACGAATCTGTAGCGCTACCTGTGACGGCGCCTAGCCAATGCGCCATGTATTAATTGAGGGAGACCCACACATGAAACATAAGAGCATTTTGGTCACATCGGTCGCGCTTGCTGTCGCAGGTAGCCCCTGGGCGGCGGCGGCGGATCAGGGCAACGACCTGGAAGAGGTGCTGATCACCGCCACCAAGCGCGAGTCGACGGTGCAGGACACCCCGATCAGCGTCACGGCGATCTCGGCGGCCGATATTGCCAACAAGGGATTGACGGACTTCAACAGCCTTGCGCAGACCGTGCCCGGCATCGCCATGCGCACCTCCGGACCCGGCCAAACGGAATTCGAGATGCGAGGCCTGAGCTCCGCGGGTGGCAACGCTTCCGTGGTCGGTTTCTATCTGGATGAGACGGCGCTGTCATCGCCGGCCTCTGCCCAGCTGGGCAAGATCGTCATTGACCCCAACCTGTACGATCTGAACCGCGTGGAAATCCTGCGCGGCCCGCAAGGCACCCTGTACGGTTCCAGTTCGATGGGTGGCACAGTCAAGGTGGTGCCCAACGCGCCGCAGATTGATGTCTACGCCGTCAGCGGCGAGACCGTCGTGTCGCAAACCGGCTCTGGTGGAGGCACCAACCTCACCCAGAACGGCATGGTGAACCTGCCGCTCGGAGCCGAGGTGGCTCTGCGCCTGGTGGGCTCCTCGGATTCGGAAAGCGGTTGGCTCAATCGCTACGTGTTCGCTGACGGTGCGGTGATGACGGACGGCTACGGCCCAAACGGTAATGCCCGCTCGCCCGGCTTTTACACTGCGCCGCTGGCGGAAACCGTGAGCCAGGCCAATGCTTCAAGTTTCGATTCCTTCCGCGCCACGCTGCTGTGGCGCCCCTTCGATGAACTGTCCATTACCCCGGCATTCATGTGGCAGCACACACACCAGGATGGCCCGAATGCCGTGGACGTCAACGGCGCACCCACCAATCCGCAGGTACCTGCAGCCCAGGGACACTGGGAAATCTACGACACGCCCGAGCCGCAGGATGACAAATTCACGCTCGGCAGTCTCAAGATCGAATGGCAGACCGAGCACATGCTGATCACCTCGGCCACGGCCGACTGGTCGCGCATCACGTTGGTCTCCCAGGATGGTACGGAGGAGAATGACGGGCCCTCGGGTCTGGGCTCTGCGGGGACGCCCAGCCCATACGACATCGCGGCAGGCGGACTCGGCCCGGTCGGACCCGGACCCACGGGACCCGGCGTACAGGAACGCGACGGTACCCAACAGCTCAGTGAGGAACTGCGCCTGACCTCCACCGACAAGGGACCCTTCCAGTGGCAGGCCGGCTATTACTACCAGCGTCTGCTATCCGACTGGGCTATGTGGTCCATCAATCAACAGGCTATTCAGTACGGCATTGGCGACGTCTATGTCGACTACATGCCCCAGACCATCACGCAAAATGCCCTGTTCGGTGAAGCCTCCTTCGCGTTCGCAGACACTTGGAAGGCGACGGTGGGACTGCGCGGCTATCACTATGAGTACAGCCAGACCAACAGCGAATGGGGTGATTTCACGCCCTACGGGTTCGCCAACCTCTTGAGTGGTGCGCCGACCATTGCAGGCAACACCACGCCATTCAACACGGCCTCCTCAGGCAGTGCGAGTGGCGTCAACCCGAAGTTTGATCTTTCCTGGCAGATGACTCCGCAGCAGCTGTGGTATGTCACTGCAGCCCGCGGCTTCCGCATGGGCGGCACCGACCAGCCTTTCACGGGTTACCTGACCAGCGTGTCGGCGGGCGCCTGCGCTGCGCCATCGAGCCTGAACATCATCCTGCAGTGCGGCCTGCAGCAGAAACTGTCGGCGACGGCAACCAACCCGGGTGGTTACTACACTCCCAATGCGCAGTTCCCCAATGCCACCTCGCAGGGCGTGCCGCAGTTCAAGTCCGATTCGGTCTGGAACTACGAGTTGGGCGAGAAGGGTGAATTTTTTGATCGCCAGCTGACGCTCAACGCGGATGTGTACTACGAGCGCTGGAACAGCCCAGAGCTTGCCACCAACGTGAGCGGCTTCGGATACACGGTCAACGGATCGAACGCCAGCATCCTCGGGGCGGAAGTGGAACTGTGGCTGAAGCTGCCGGCGGGCTTCTCGTTCGCTGGCAATCTGGGCTACGCGGACAGCAAATTCCTGTCTAACAGCGCCATCACAGGGTACGTGAAGGGCACGGAGATACCCGACTCACCGAAGGTCACCTCGTCCGTGACCCTGCGCAACGTGCAGCCGCTGTCCGACAAGCTCGAGCTGACCAGTTCGCTGTCCTACAACTATATTGGCGAGCGCACCAACGCGCCTTACGGTGAGACCGTCACGCTCTACAACGAGAATCAGATACTGGTGCACCTGCCGGCCTACGGCTTGATGAACCTGCGCGCGGGCATCAAGTCGGGCGATTGGTCGCTCAATCTGTTTGCGAACAATCTGCTCAACAAGGAGGCGCTGCTGGACACGCAGCCGCAGATTAACCTGCAGACCGCGGCCTTCACCCGTTACATCGTCAATCAGCCGCGTACCATTGGTCTGGATGTGAACTACAGTTTCGGACACTGAAGGTCCCCGTAGCGCGCGCTTGGAGCGGGACGGGTTGCGACAACGCAACCCGTCCCGGTCGTGAGAGCGTCCGGCGGGCGCCGACGCCGTCGCGGCCTATCTCTTGGATTAGATCGAATGGGTCTGCGGATCGCAGGTGCTCCACTCACCGACCAGATCGCCGTTCATCCAAACATTAAGCGACGGCATTGGACTTACCAGTCACCGGCGGTTTCGCTTGTCTTGGCGGCTGCGCTTGCCGTCCTGGCTGGCTGCAGGACAACTCGCACGTCCAGTGCGGCTAGCACCCTGAGCAGCTCGCCAACGCTCACCTGGGCAGGCCTGCGTTCAATCTTTCCGATACGAGACTGGCTCAATCCAACGCGCGCACCGAGCGCACTTTGAGTGAGTTCTTGCGCCCGCCGGAGAGACCGCATGTGCGCGGCGAGCTGAGCTGTCGTTATTATTTCGTAGCTCATAGATTCAATTAGTCCTTTAAGTAAGAGATTATAGGGAAGATAGTCCCTATACGGACTAAATGCGCTATAGTCTTTAAAAGGACTATATAGGGCCGTGGCTACGCGATAAGTTCCCGGCCTTACTGGGGTCTCCTTTCTAGGTGCGCTAAGAGATGCGAAGTGCCGAACAGGAGGCCTTTGAGTCCGGCGGGATCAGGCGCCCGTGCGCAAGTGCCCTCCGAACGCGCCCAAGGTGCGGCACCCCGGCGTTACCCTGGGGAGACCGGGTCTGAGGCCGAAGCGCCTACGTCAATTAATTTAATGGTGGCCGGGGGTGGAATTGAACCACCGACACGCGGATTTTCAATCCGCTGCTCTACCAACTGAGCTACCCGGCCACGGGACACGAAGGGGCGCGTATTAGACCGGCTGCGGGGACGGAGCGTCAAGGACTCGCGGCCGTCAAATGCGCGCCACCAGAGATTAGGGCGGTTTGGAGGTTTCGGGCGTTACAAACTCAGCTGGCTTTTGAGAACCATCGCCGAAGAAGAACTTCTCCATCTCGGCTTCAAGGAACTTGCGGGCTTTAGGGTCGACCGGCGAGAGCCGGTATTCATTCATCAGCATGACCTGGTGGCGAACCCACCGCGACCAGCCTTCCTTGGAGACCTGCTCAAAGATCCGCTGCCCCAGCGGTCCCGGGTAAGGCGGCCGATCGAGCCCTGCGGCCTCACTCTTTAACAGCACACAATGGACAGTTCGGCTCATGCCGTAATCATAGCAAGAGATAGGCCTCCGACAGTCGCAGGGTCGGACGCTACAAGGCCGCCAGCAGCGCACTGACCGGCGCGGGCAAGCCCACATCGGCTGGATGCGCTGGATCAAACCACAGGCTCGGCGGGCTGTCCCGCACGCCGGCAAAACCCTCGCAGCGAGCCATGAGCGGTGAAATCTCCAGCTCGAAGTGGGTAAAGGCGTGGCGCAGGGTCGCGCGGAACCCGGGCTCAAAGGCGCTGCGCAGCAGGCGCTGCGCCCCAAAGGCGCGCGCATCCTCCCCGCTCTGAAATTCCGGCAGGCACCACAAACCGCCCCAGATGCCCTGCTCGGGCCGGCGTTCGAGCAGCACCGCACCGTCGGTACGGCGAGCCAGCAGCATGACCACCTGGCGCACTGGACGCGCGGCGCGCGCGCGAGGCGTGGGCAGCGCATGTTCCTGGCCGCTCAGGTGTGCCACACATTCACCTTGCAGCGGGCAGACCTTGCACACTGGCCGACGACGCACGCAGACCGTCGCACCCAGATCCATGATCGCCTGGGTGTAGATGGCGACCTCGTGTTGTGGCGTGCTGGCCTCGGCCAGCGCCCAGAACTGGCGTTCGATGGCGGCCACACCAGGCGCGCCGTGCAATGCGAAGTAACGCGCCAGCACGCGGCGCACGTTCCCATCGAGGATCGGCAGGCGCTTGCCCAGGGTCAGCGCCAGGATCGCACCGGCGGTTGAACGGCCAATTCCGGGCAGACTTTGCAGTGCATCCAGATCGGTTGGCAGTTCACCCGTGAAATCCGCGACCACACGCTGAGCGGCACGATGCAGGTTGCGGGCGCGGGAGTAATAACCGAGCCCCGACCAGTGATGCAGAACCACATCCAGCGGCGCGCGCGCCAGCGCGGCGACATCCGGAAACCGCGCCATGAAGCGCTCGAAATACGGGATCACCGTCGCAACCTGCGTCTGCTGCAGCATTACTTCGGACACCCACACGCGATAGGCGCTGATGTGCTGCTGCCAGGGCAGGTCATGGCGGCCGGAGTGGGCATGCCAGGCCAGCAGCGGCGGGGCCAGTGCAGCGGGATCGCTCACGCAGCGGCCTCGCCGGGCGGCCGCAATGCGCCAGCACTGGCTGCTCGGAAATAAAATGGGATCAGGCCTGAGGCCATGCGCTCATCTGGAGATGTGGGAGGTGAATAGAACGAGCCTACCACCGCAGGACAACGATCGCAGCTACGAGCGCTTGTGCTTGTCGATATCGAGGCAGATGCCCACAAGGCTCAAGGGCTCGCCACTCTCGCCGCGCACGGACACGCGACCACGCTCGAAGATCCAGCGCCACTCCCCGCTGGCGGTCTGCACGCGATACTCGGTATCGTACTGATCCACCTGGCCGGCCAGGTGCTCGGACAGCCGCGCCATCGAAGCGGCAAAATCCTCCGGATGCACATGCGGCCGGCGCGCCTCGGGGTCCACCGACACCGTGTGCGGGCTGATGCCGTAGCGCTCCCACCAGTCATTGAACCAGCGCGGCGCCGTCTGATTCAGATTCACTTCCCACAAACCGATGCCAGCGCCCCAGACCGCCGTGTGCAGGCGCGATTCGCTGTCGCGCAGCGCCGCCTCGACACGCTTCTGGACATCGACATCGAGCGCCACGCCCATGATCACAGCCGGTTTGTTCTCCAGATCCCATTCCACGGCGCGACCCCGATCGAGCAGCCACTTCCATTCCCCTGCCGCGGTCCGGATGCGATATTCATACTCTAGCGAATCGGTCTCATCGGCCCAGTAACGGCGGATCGCCTGCTCGATGACCGGCCAGTCCTCGGGGTGAATGTGCTCACGCCATGGATTGCTCTGGCTCTCCCAGTGCTCGCGGGTGTAGCCGGTCATGGCGAACCACATCGGACTTGGCGTTCGGATATCGGTCGGCACGTGCCACTGCCAGAACGCGGCCCGCGCGCCCCAGAGCGCGGTGGCCAGCCGCGACTCATTCAGGCGCAGCAGATTCTCCTGCCGCTTGCGCTGATCGATCTCGATGCAGATGCCCGCCGCCTCCAGCGGCTCGCCCTGCGAGGAGCGGGCCGTGATCTGGCCCCGCTGCATGATCCACAGCCAGCGATTGTCGCTCGTGAGCACGCGGTACTCAGACTCAAAGCGTGTGATGCTGCCCAGCTGCAGATCAATCAGGCGGCGGCGATAGTCAGGGGCATCGTCCGGGTGGATCTGGCGCGTCCAGCGCTCTAGCAGATCGGGGCCCGCACAGGAATCGAGCTTGAGCTGCGCGCACCACTCCCGATCGATCTCGGTCTCACCGCTGAGGAAATTCCAGCGCCAGCTGCCGATGTCGGCGGCACTGAAGGCTTCATCGCGCCTCGAGAAGGCGCGCGCTCCACTGGGCGCATCGATCAGGCACAGCACGGCGTTGCCACCGGCGCTGTCGGTCAGCGGATGCAGCCACAACTCCAGCTTAAGTTCCATGGCGCCCCGCTCCCGCAGCGCATCGGCGCCCAGCTGCACCGTCTGGCCGGCAAGCGCCGCTTCCAGATCAGCGAGCTGTAGCGGCCAGGGCCAGTGGACTTCATTGAAAAGCGCATCGGCCGGCGCCATGAGCACCGCGCGCGCCGCAGCGCTGCAGGCACGCAAACGCAGCTGGGCATCGAAGAGCAGCGCGATGCCAGCCCACTGCTCCACCAGCTGCCGCAGCAGCAGGTCGGCCGCAGCGCTGGCGGAGTCGGTAGATACTGGGGCTGATGGATTCATGGAACGGTGGATCGCTCTGCCCCCGGATGCTCGGGCTCCGCTGGAGTCGCTGTACTCACACCATGTATCGGTCAAAACAGGGGATTCTTGCGCTCCAACAGTGTGAAGCGCAGCACGTTTCGACTGGTGCGAGCGGCCCCGGGTCGGGGCCAGGGCCTCAGAGCTCGCTGTACTTGCGGTGGTGGCCGCGGGCCTTGTCGGCCGGATACCGCTGCTCATTGATCGCGATCTTGCGGTAGGCCGCTGCCTGCAAATCGATGCCAAGTCGATCCGCCAGCCGTACGGTGTAGAGCAGCACGTCGGCGAGCTCGAGCGCCACGGCCTCGCGCGTGGCCTCATCAAGTGCCTCGCTGTCAGCCGCTGTGCGCCACTGGAACGGCTCCATCAGTTCAGCGGCCTCGACCGCCAGCGCCATGGCCAGGTTCTTGGGTGCATGAAACTGCTCCCAGTCGCGAGCCTTGGCAAACTCGCGCAAGCGCGCAGCCAGTGCGCCCAGTTCTGATTCAATCATGGGTACCTCAGGGTCTCGGGCAGCCTCGCGCGGCTAGGCGTGCGCCTGCTCGCGCATCAGTCGTGTCCACACGGCGGCAAACAATTCATCCTCCACGCCAGCTTCTTTCGCCAGGCGCCGTGCCTCGGCGGCATCGAGCACGCGTTCGCTCTCAAGCAGCGAGAGTGTCCCGAGCAACTGGCCGGTGCGCAGCGCATCGACCAGCACGCCAAGTCCCTGGCGGTCCTCGCTCGGACTCAATCCCGATCCGGCGATCGCGAGCGCTGCCACGAGCCGCGGCGGGCTGTCCCAGTGTTCGGCCACGCGGCGCGAGAGATCCCCACTGCAGCGTGTGATCATTTCTACCAGCAATCGCGGCGCCGGCTGCAAAGGCGCGACGCTGCGGTATTGATCCATCGTCATCCGGTAGACCACCAGCGGGCCGAGGGCATCAAGTATCGTCAGCAGCTGCGCGGTCAGCCGCTCACCGCTGCGCCGTCGCTGGGCATAAAGCTCCGCGGCAACAGAGGCCCGCACGCTGCGCTCCCACAGCAGCGCGGGAAAGCGCGCGAAACCCTCCTGGCCACCCCGGAACACCGGCTGCATCAGCGCCGTGGCCGCCAGCGACTGCAGGCCATCGGTGCCACACACGATGATGGCGCGCTGGATGGTCTCCACAGGCTCGGGAGACATACGGTAGAAAACACTGTTGGCCAGGCGCAGGACATCGCCAGCGAGCACCGGATCCTGCGCGATGATGCCCGCAAGGCGCGTCGGCGCCGCATTCGGATCATTGACTGCCGCCTGCAGCTGCGGCATCAGCATCGGACGGCGCGGAAAATAGCGATCCGGCAACGCGCCACCACTGGCGGCGGCGAGGATGGCCTCGCGTACCGGTCGATGCGCCTCGGCCAGCTCACTCGGTCCAGCGCCGATGCGAAAGGCATGTTGCCACAGCAGTTCCGAGGCCTGCGCCAGTGCGGCCGGTAATTTTCCCGAGGTGCCCCCGGCGGCACCCGCCGCAGGCGGTGCCGGCTCGATCTCAAGCGCGCGCGTTGCCGCCGCGGCTGCCGCGGCCGCGGGCGCCCGTCGGGAGCGCACGCGCCACAGTGCAACGGCGCCAATCACGGCTCCGAGCACGAGCGCCACGGCGATCACTGGCATTGAGGTCCCTCTCGCGATCCGATCCGGCACGGGTCTGGCTGTGGTGATTATTACACCGCCGCAACCGGCGCGGCGGCCGATCTGGAGTGACTCGGGCGCGCGGGCGCTGAGCATTTACGCGGCAAGCTGCCCGCGGTCGTATATTCTTGCACCGGCACGGCCGTCGGGCCGGCGAACGCGCCAAGGTTTAACTATCCGAATGAGATTCCATCTGCCCCGACGCACATGGCTCGTGCCACTGGCGCTGGCGCTGCTTGGCTGCGCGCTGAGCGCCTCTACGTGGCGGGTGTTCGGCAATATCTGGGACGAGCCCGAGCACATCGCGGCCGGTATCTGCCTGATTGATCGCGGCCAGTACCTGTATGACGAGCAGCATCCGCCGCTCGCGCGGCTCGCTGCTGCCATCGGTCCGTACCTGGCCGGTGCGCGCGCTCACTACACACCACCGCCCAACGGCGAGCCCGAAGGACGGCTGATCCTCTATCACTCAGCAGCGAGCTACGACACGCTGCTGACGCTGGCACGCCTGGGGATGCTGCCGTTCCTGATCATCCTGGTATTTGCGAGCTGGTCGCTGGTGCACCGCTGGATCGAGGAGCGCTGTGCACTGCCGGCGGTGGCGCTGCTATTGGCAACCCCAGTCATCCTCGGCCATGCCGGTGTCGTGGCGCTGGATGTTCCAGTCACTGCGATGTGCATGCTGGCCTTCGTCGCGCTGCTGCGCTGGGCCGACAAGCCCACCGTGTGGCGCACGGTGGCGCTGGGTCTGGCCGTGGGTCTTGCCGTAAGCACCAAGATGTCGGCAATTCCGTTCATGGGACTGGCAGGGCTGGTGGTACTCCTGGCGATGGCGCTGACCCAAGTGCGTTCCGGAGAGCGGCCGCCGTTCGCCCGCTGGGCACTCCTCGCGCCACTGGCGCTGCTGCTTGTCCCCTGCGTGGGCATTGCGGTCTATGGCGATCAGATGATCTATATGACGATGCCTGATCAACGCTGGAACAAGGCCATCGATCTGTACGTCGGCCATTCCGGATGGCTGCACGATGTGGCCTATCACTGGCTGTCGCTGCACCGCGTGCCGATCGGGGTCGAGAAGCTGGCACTCAACATCCTGGGTGTCGAATGGCATAACTTCATCGGTCACCGCTCCTACCTGCTCGGCGAGAGCAGTGTGCATGGCTGGTGGTATTTCTATCTGGTCGCGCTGGCCGTCAAGACACCGCTCCCGCTGCTGCTGCTGGGCCTCCCTGGTCTGGTGGCGCTTGGCTATGTCGGTTGGCGGGATCGAGCCGCGATCCACCTGGCGGTGCCACTGTGGTTTGTCGCGGTGCTGGCCTTCTCAAGCCTCTATAGTCATATCAATATTGGCGTACGGCATGTGCTGATTCTGTATCCGCTGCTGGCCATCGGCGCCGCATGGGCGCTGATCCACGGCTGGCAGGCTGCCCGCAGCGCGGCGCCAAGACTCTTGCTGGCGGGACTTGCCGCCTGGCAGCTGCTCACTCCGATCATTGCCTATCCGGATTACCTGGCCTATTTCAATTTCATCGCCGGGGATCATCCGGAGCAGATCCTGGTCGATTCGGATCTGGACTGGGGCCAGGATATGCGCCGCCTCTCGTCCGAACTGGCGCGCCTGAAGGTGCCGGAGGTCTATCTGGCCTACCGCGGCAATGTCGAGCTCGCGCGTGAAGGGCTGCCACCCTTCCAGATTCTCGCCCCCAATACCCCAGTGACCGGCTGGGTGGCCATCTCAATGCTGGCGCTGAAGGAGGGCGGTGATGGCTATCACTGGCTCAGCGCCTACACACCTGTCGAGCGCGTGGGTAAGTCCATCGACCTCTACCATATTGCCGCCGAGTAGGTGGCCAGGGCGCTAGTGGGTGCGCTGCAGTTGCTCGATCTCATCCATCAGGCGGTTCATGCGTGCCATCAGCGCGCGGTAAGGCCCCGGTGTCGCCAGATCCGCGCCGGCCTGCACATACAGCGGATAGGGATAGTCCGAACCACCGGCACGCAGCATGGCGAGGAAGCGATCGCGCGCTGCGGGCCCTTCCGAGTGAATGGCCTCGGCAAAGTAGGCTGCACCGGCAATCGAGGTGGCGTACTTGAAGACGTAGAAATCCTCGTAAAAGTGAGAAACGTAGCTCCACTCCAGGCAGTAGTTGGGGCGGATCGTCATGATCCCCTCGGCCTCACCGTAATACTTCTTCAGGATTGTGCAGTACATCTGGCTCAAGGAGTCGCCCGAGAGTGCCTGCCCTTGCTCGAAAGCCTCATGCATCGCAAGTTCAAACTCGGCGAACTGCACCTGCCGGAAGTAGGTGGTGCGAATCGATTCGAGCGCCTGCCCCAGGTAGTAGAGCTTTTCGTTCTGGTCTTTGGCGTGCGCCACCATGTAATCGTTGAGCAGCAGTTCGTTGGTGATGGCGGCGGTCTCGGCGATGAACAGCGAGTAATCGGATTTCTCGAACGGCTGCGCGCGATCGGCCATCACCGTGTGCATCGCGTGTCCCCATTCGTGTGCAAAGGCCGACAGAGATTCATACTCACCGGTGTGGTTGAGCAGCAGATACGGATGCGCATCGTACGCGTCGGTCGCCGTGTAGCCGCCCGAAGTCTTGCCCTGGCGCGGATAGGCGCTCATCCAGTGTCCGGCAAATCCCTGGCGGAGCTGCTCGAGATACGCATCGCCCAGCGGTTCGAGCGCCGCCAGCGTGAGGCGCTGCGCAGCCTGGACGCTGAATTTAGGCTCGGCACTGCTCGCGAACAATGGCGCGTAGCCATCGAAGTATTCGAGCGGTCCGCTGATACCCAGCAGCCGCTTGCGTAGCCGCAGGTAGCGGTGCAACGTTGGGAGCGCCGCGTGGGTCTCGCTCACCAGGGTGCGGTAGACACTCTCGGGCAAGTTGTCCGCAAACAGTGCCGCCTGGATCGAATTGTCGAAATGACGGGTACGCGCGCTAAACACATCGCCCATCACCTGTTCGGCCTGCAGATTGCCAAGCGTGCCTTCAAAACTCTTATGCAAGCCCCAGAACGCATCGAAGACCCGCTGCCGATCGGCACGCACGGCCGAGGTGCGGTACTTCTCGTAGGCCGGCTCATCCAGCCGCACCTTGGTGCCGGTGCTCAGCGTCACAGTCGGAAACGGCAGCTCGCCGTCGCTCAACAGCCCGTGCGTTGTTCCAGGCTGCTGCAGTATGGTTCCGGCCTGCGCCAATATGGCCTCGAGCTCCGGGCTCAACGTGTGCGGCGCGGCGCGCAGCGTATTGTCCAGAAAGTGATCAAAGCGCTGCGCCAGCTCCGGCAGTTCGGTCTCCATGGCTTGCACGCGCTCTGCGCCGATCGCGATGATCTCGGGCGCAATCCACGCGCTCCGCTCATCGACCAGCGTACCCAGCACCTGCGCCTGCTGCAGGCGATTACGCGCGGCCGCATCGAGCAGATCGGAGTCGGATTGCAGCTGTGCGTACATCGCAATCCGGGAGGAGTCTTTGCGCACGGCGCTCACTGCATCCAGGGCAGTGAACAGCGCCGCGGCATTCTGACCCAGCGTCCCGCGATAGCTATCCAGATGCTGAGCAACACTGCGCGTGTGCTCCAGTGCTTCGGTCCAGGTCGCGGTATTGGGGTATAGATCCGTCAAGTCCCAATCAGTGGCGGCATTGGCCGGCGGCGGCGCTGCCGGCAGCGCAGGTGCGCCAACCAGTGCGAGACACGCGGCGGCTACCAGGCACCGGAACAGCGAGACTGAGCTGAGTCGGGAAACCATAGCTTAAGGTCCTCGAAGCCGGATTGGCGGCAGCACTGGGGCGGGAGCGGCGGCGGCAAGAATAGCCCTGCCGCTCCGCCCGTACCACTGCTCAGGCGGCGCGGTTTGCGTCAAGTCCGCAGCAGAGCTGCCTGAGATAGTGCACACCGCCAGCTGACATGGTGAAATACGGCGGCGCCGATGCGCGGTTGCGCATGGTAGGAAATTGGCACCTTGAGGCGATGAACAGCAGTTTCAACACACTTCGCCAGCGCGGCTGGCGCGACTGGCTGGGGGCACTGGCACTGCTCGGCCTGGTGATGCGGGCGCTGGTGCCTGCTGGCTTCATGCCGGCGCCGGTTCACGGTGAAGTGCGACTGGTGTTGTGCTCAGTGCCGAGCGCTGGCGCCGCGCGCACCGACCAGCTGCCACGCAGTGGCTCCGATAACGCAGCGTGCCCCTTTGCCGCCAGCGGCACCGCGATGGCGCCGCAGCCTCGCAACGGTGCCTGCGCTCCGATTCTCCTGAGCCTTGTTCGCCTTGACCCGCTATATCGAGCTCCTCCTGATGCCGCACCGCTGCGGCATGCCGCTGCACGCGGGCCGCCCAACAAAGTCTGAGCGCACCTGCTGCCCTTAACGGGCGCGTGAGCAGTGGAATCCGGAACCGCCGGCGGCAGATCCGGGCGCCGCGGATTCAGATCAGAGTGGTAAGGAGCGACCTCCATGAGATTTTCCGTTCATCCGGGTGAGCACGCCGCCACCGTGACCTATTTATCGGCGCCCAGAACGGCATCGGCACTGTTGCCCGTGTCGATGCTGGCCCTGACAGCCTTTCTGCCCGCCGCTTCCTGGGCCTGCGCGACCTGTGGTTGCACAGTGAATGCCGATGCGGTCATGGGCTATTCGGCCGCGACCGGCTGGCGGGTGAACATCGAGTACGATTTCATTGATCAGGACGAACTGCGCTCTGGCAGCGGCGCGGCGAGTCCGGCTCAGGTCGTGAACAATCCATCCAACCCCGCACTCGGTGGCGGTGAGATTGAGAGCGACACGCTCAATCGTTACTTAAGATTCGGCTTGAGCTACCAGGCGGATTCGAACTGGAACTTCAGCGCCTCGGTGCCTTATATACTGCGTGACCATTCGACCTACGGCGAGCAGCAGGCCCCTTACTCAAGTGCCGAGACTGCACCGGAGCAGCTCAGTTTTGGGCGGGTGTCGAACCTGGGCGATGCCAAGGTGCTGGCGAGCTATCAGGGGCTGTTGTCGAGCCACGAACTGGGTCTGCAGCTTGGCCTGAAACTCCCAACCGGACAGGATGGCACGCGCACGAGCTTTGAGTCCGGGCCGGAGCGCGGCACACCGCTGGATGCCAGTCTGCAAGCCGGGACGGGCAGCACCGATCTGATCGCTGGCGCCTACCTCCAGCAGGCAGTGAGCCAAAACTTCGAGGCCTTCGCGACCGTGCAGTTCCAGGCCGCAATCCTCGAGAACCTGAATCGACCCGGTTCGGATTACCGGCCGGGCAACTCGGCCACACTGAGCCTCGGCTTGCGCTATGAGCGCGATCCGCGCTGGCTGCCGCAACTGCAGTTGCTGCTGTTCCGCAAGGATGCGGACCAGGGCGCTCTGGCCGACACCACGGACAGTGCCGGAACGGTGCTTTATCTGAGCCCAGGGCTCACGCTGCAGCTGCTCCGAAAATTGCACGGGTATGCGGTGGTGCAGTTGCCCTTCTACAGCAACCTGGCCGGCTACCAGCTGTTTCCGCACTGGACGGCGACTGCCGGACTGAGCTACGCCTTTTGAAGGCGGCTCTAATCAACGCCATTATTTTCAACCAGTTATGGAATTGCACGCGATCTTCAAGCGGCTCGCCACGCCAGCGGTCAACGCGCACGGCACTTTGCCGTTAGAGTCTGGTCGAATACCGTTACACGCGGGCAGTCCAACAGTTACCGGAGCGGATGATGAATACCTACCTGAGCAGAACCCTGGCCGCCCTGACGGCAATGGGCGCCTTGATGGTGGCACTGCCTTCGGCCGCTGCGGATGAGGGCACGGTTGGCATCTGGCAGAAGCACGAGTACACGTTGCACTACATGGGCTTTACGACCACCTACTCCTGCGATGGGCTGGAGGAGAAGATGCGTGAACTGCTGCTGTGGGCCGGCGCCCGCAGCGACGCCAAGAGCTCGGCTTCAGGCTGCGATCGCGGTTTTGGCATGCCAAGCAAGTTTGCTAGCGCAAGCGTGACTTTCTATACCCTCGCGACAGCGCCGGCGGGCAGCGGCGATGGCGTCGCGGCCACGTGGCGCAAGGTGCAATGGGAACCGCACCGCCCACAACAACTGGCCGACGGGGACTGCGAACTTGTGGAACAGTTTCGCGATCAGGTGCTGCCGATGTTCACGACGCGGGAGATGAATAATCGTACCCACTGCGTCCCAAACCAGTTGAATCCCGGCGATCTGGATCTTGGATTTGAAGTGCTGGTGCCGGCGGCCGCGCCCGCGGCGCAGGCCAAGTCGCCCTGATTCGTACCGCCTGGGCTTAACAGTCGCTGGGGAGTGGCCATTCAATGAGCGACAACGCCATTGTCTTTCGCGTCACCGTGACCTACGCGCTGGTCGTTGGTGGCTTTTGGTTGCTGTTCCTGCTCAACAAGACGCACCACTGGCTGAGCTTGCGCCACTTCCTCGCCCTATCGATGGGCATAGGCGTGACGATGTGTGTGGGTGCAGTGTTAGCGGCAGTGATCAGCCGTCGCAGCAGCCCATAGCACCAGCCGCTTAGCAATCACTCGCAGTCCGGCACCGGCGAGGAGCGCCTGCAGCCTAGTTAGTTCTCAATCTCTCAGCGCCGAAAGGTGTAGTTGCAGGTGCGAAGGCCGTCAGCGCGACTGCCTGTACCGGCGGTGTCTTCAAACCTTGCAGTGATCGGATACTTATAAGGGGTCCCGGGGTCCGCGTTCTTGAAGGACTCAACATTGTGTTCCCGGCGACCCGTGCGGCCCGCCGCTTTGAGCAGACCCAGGCCCTCGCCGTTGATCTGCCCCTCAATCATCAGCGAGCCCGGTTCGCCCTGCGTGCCGTACTCGCCATGAATCACGCCGTGAGAAATCTGTGCGGGAAAGTGAAAGGTATAGCCGCCCGCAACACCTTCGGTCGGACACACCAGATCCACGTTCCACAGACCGTCAAAGCGGCGCGAAAACTCCTCGGGGTTCGAACCGGTTCCCGTTGGCGCGACATTGATCGTGATGTTCGGATTCTCAAGCGTCACCGGTCCGTTGAAAAAATAGAAATTGCCGGCAATCGGCGAACTCGCAAGCCATGGCTGCTGTGCGCCCGCCGTACCCTGCTTCACGACCAGCCCGACTTCATTGAAAACGTGGAAGACATCCGAGCCCGGGCGCTCGATCGCCTTTGCAAGTGCCACGGTATAGGGGCTGTCACCGGAATCCCCATCGAGCGCCACGTTACCGGGCTGCGTGGCATAGGAAATCAGCGTGCCTTCGGGCGCTGCCATTTCCCCCAGACCTCCCGATGCGGCCCGGACCCCACGGATGGCGAACGGATTGTTGCGACAGGCATCGAGGATCACCATGTTGAGCTTGGTGCCGGCATCCTCCATCTGCCGTAGCACCAGGCTTGCATCGACCATCTGGAAATCCATGTCCTTGGCGCTGGTCGGATTGGCATCGACCGGCACCAGCCAGTTCACGCCCTGGACCTGCATGCCGTGCCCCGAGTAGTAGAACAACGCGACATCGGCGCCCGGCAGCTCCCGGCCAAATTGCTGGATCAGTCGGTCGAAGTGCGCCTTGTCCAGGTCGACCTGCGGACCGCCACCGACGAGCGTGAAACCCGCACGCTGCAAGGTACTGGCAATCAGTCGCGCGTCATTGGCCGGGTTGGGCAGGCGGGCCACGTTCAGGTAGCTGCCATTGCCGATCACAAGCGCGATGCGCCGGCTGCCCGGCGCTGACTCGGCGCCGTGGCTGCCCTGTCCAACCGGCACCGCACGCCGCTCAAGCTGCTGCGCAAAGAGCGGGCCAGCAAGCGCAAGCCCTGCGGCAAGCACCGCGATCCATTCGCGACAGCGCATGCGAGCGATCCTCATCGGTCACGATTCCTCTGGCTCCAAGGGCGGCGTGCACCTGCACTGCGCGCCCTCATTCAAAACACTCCCAGGGCCAGGCCCGCGGCCAGTGTAGCGCCGAGCTCCCGGCAGCGCTCAAGGTCAGCGGCTGTCGGCGCGCCGCGCACGATCAGCGGTTCGCTGACCTTTTTCCAACGATAGCCGAGCGCGATGCGATCGATGGATGACACCGCCCCGCTCCCATCATTACCAGCACTGACAAACACTGCGTAGGGCAGCGAATCGACGCGGCCCTCGGCCGGATAGAACGTGCGATCCATGAAATCCTTGACGGCGCCGGACATGTAGCCGAAATGCTCCGGTGTGCCAATCAGCAGCGCCTCGGCCCACAGCAGATCCTCGATGCCCGCTTCGAGCGCGCTCAACACGCGCAGCTCGAGAGCTTCGCCGGCCTCGGCAATCCCCGCGCGCACGGCCGCGAGCAGCGCCGCGGTCCGTCCGCCAGCATGCCCACCGTAGATGATCAGCAAATGCTTCATAAGTCCCTTTCCGGACTACCCGCGGCACCGAGCCGGGTTCAGGGCGATGGCAGCGGGCGGTAGACTTGGGCAAAGCGGGCCTGGGCTGCCACGCCATGATCGCCCGGCGCATATTGCAGCAGCCAGTCGCCCGCCTGCCCTTCCAGCCAATCGCCACCCGCCGTGCGCTGGCAGCGGAACGGCTCCGCCATCTGGCGCGCGAGCACGGGCGCTGGCTTGTTCTGGTAGCGCCCGGGCTGGCCATGCTCCACACCCGGGAGCGGCTCATACTTCGGATCGAAGCGATCGCGCGACACGCACCAGCGATCACCGTCCATGCCACTGACCAGAGCATCGCCGGCTTGATAGTGATTGGGCCCGACCCTCGAGATCAGCACGCCGGCACTCGCAGCAAACTCCACGCCGACAACCTCGTGCTTAACGTAGCGGCCAGCCGCCGCATCGGTACGCAGGTCCACCGCGCGCAGCTCAAGCACGACGCGGCTTCACAAACCGGGCGGCGCTGTGCATGAGGTTCGGCTTCAAACCGTCTTCAGGAAATCCGCACAGGTGGTCTGCGCCGGATCGGTGGCCGGCACCTTGGCGCAGATGCCATTCATCTGCGCGTGAATCTGTTCAATGATCGCCACGTGCTTGCCTTTGCTGTTCCAGTCGTGCAGCGACTTGGCAAGGCGCTTGAGCCCCATGGTGCTGCGGCCATAGATCCGACCGCTGCCGTCAAGCTCACCAAGCACCTTCTGCGAGGTCGTGGCGATAGCGGTCTCATCCTCGGGTCGCAGGCGAATCAGCGCGCGTACGTAATGAGAGCCCCACTGGAACCGCGTCGCCTGCCCCTGGGATTCCTGATAGGAGCGTGCCAGCCAGTCAAGCGCGGCATCCTTGTGGCCGCGCTGCTCCTCGATATCCGCCAGGTCCTCCATGTAGTAGTACGGAGTCCTGGAGGTCTTGATTTCGCCGCTCAGCAGCGTGTAGCTGGAATCGTTGTCATCCAGCTTGTCGTAAATATTGAGCGCGGCATTCACGAGCGAGGTGCGCGTGTAGGAATCCGTGGTCAGCGCGAGCGCCGCATCGACCTTCTGGCGTGCCTCGGCCACGAGCGCCGGCGGCAACTTGCCGCCCGGCTGCAGTGCCTTTGCGGCACGTAGCTTGCCGTACTCGGCGTAGAGCCGATCGGCCGTGGAGTAGTGCTCATCGGCGGCCTCCGCATCCATCAGCGTCATCCAGGTTCTTTCAAGATCAGCTACGTGCGCGCGATCGAGCTTGGCCTCGGTCTTGAAAAAATCAGTGTCCAGGTAGGCAAGGACATCCGCCACGCTTTCGGCCAGCGTCTCATTGGCAAGCAGCGTGCGTACCGGCGCCAGATCGGCGCGGACCCGCACGCTGACCGGCTTGCCAGGCTTCGGGGCATTGGGATCAGCATCCAGTGCCGCCGATGCGGCAATCACCTGCAGGCGCGCGCGCTCCTGCACTGCATCGGCCGGGCAGCGCATCGCGGCCTGGCTCAGCGCATCTGAAGTTGCCGCCAGCCACCCTGGGTGATCTTCGCTCGAGATCCACTCATCCTGCAGGCCCCAGCCGTTGTAGGCCAGGCGCCGGCAATCCTCGGCACTGAGCGGCGCAGAGCCGCTCGTTACGGCCGCCAGCACCTCACTCATGGGGCGTGAGGCCGAGAGTCCGATATCGAGCATTTCACTATAGCGGCTAAGGTCCATGCCGCCGGAGACGCGCTCAAGCTCGGCACGCTTGTCATCGAGGATCAGCATCGTTGGATAACCGGTCACCTTGAATTCAGAGGCCCAGCGCTGGGCATCAGGCGCATCGCCATCGAGGTATACCGGTACGAACAGCGAGAGCTTGCCGAGAAAGTCCTGGCGATGAAACATCGTTGCCTTCAGCTCCTGGCAGGGCGGACACCACACCGCGCCGAAGTAGACGAACACTGGCTTGTGCTGCTGCTCGGATGCAGTAAAAGCATCGGCGACATCCCCCTCGAACCAGGCTACGCCCTCGGGGCGCGAAGCATGGGATGCCGCCGCCTGCGGCGCGGGTGTGACTGGCGCTGCCGGCGTCACCGGCGGCGGCTTGTGGCAGCCTGCGAGGGCAATCAGCAACGCAACCGCAATGCTCGTCGTGACTCGTCTGGACATGAGCGCTCCATTACTCAACGGTATTGCCCGCAGCGGGACTCAGTGCTGGTTTTCCAGGGCCTCAATCTCATCCATCAGCCGGTTCATGCGCGCCACGAGCGCCTGGTAGGGCTTCGGGGTCGCCATGTCGATGCCCGCCTGTTTGTACAAATCGTAGCCATAACCGGAGCCGCCAGCACGCAGCATCGTCAGGAAGCGGTCGCGGGCCGGCTCGCCCTCCTTGAGGATCGCGTCGGTCATCGAGGCCGCTCCCGCCATCGAGGTCGCGTACTGATAGACGTAATAGGTGTACTCGGTGAAGTGGCGTACGTATTCCCATTCCTGGCAGTCCACCGGGTCAATCTTCATGACGCCCTCGGCTTCACCGTAGTAATTGCGCAGGATGCCGCAGTAGATCTCGCTGAGCCGCTCGCCCGAGAGCGGCCGGCCCTGCTCCACTTCCTGGTGGATCGCCAGCTCGAAGTCGGCGAACAGCACCTGGCGGAAGAAGGTCGTGCGGATCGATTCCACGCCCTCGCTGAGGTAGTAGAGTTTCAGATCGCGCGTCGCCGCATGCTCGACCATGTAGTCATTGAGCAGCATCTCATTGCCAATGGAAGCCGATTCGGCAATGAAGGTCGGGTAATTGGTCTTCTCGTAGGGCTGGGCCTTGTTCTCGAGCAGCGTGTGCATCGCATGGCCCCACTCGTGCGCGAAGGTCGAGAGCGAGTTGTAGTCGCCACTGTGATTCAGCAGCAGGTAGGGATGCACATCGTAGGCGCCGCCGTTCATGTAGGCACCGGATGACTTGCCCTCGTGCGGGTACACATTCATCCAGCGTCCCGCAAAACCGGTGCGCAGCAACCCCAGGTACTCCTCGCCAAGTGGCTTGAGCGCCTCAAGCGTGATGCGCTTGGAGTCCTCGACGCTGAACTCCGGTATGTGATCCATGTGAAAGAGCGGCGGGTAGTTATCGTAGTAGTGCAGCTCATCGGTGATGCCCAGCAGGCGCTTGCGCAATCGCAGGTAGCGATGCAGCGTCGGCAGCGCGGCGTGGGTCTCTGCGACCAGCGTCTTGTAGACGCTCTCGGGCATGTTGTCGGCAAACAGCGCCCCCTGCAGAGCGCTGTCGTACTTTCGGGACTTGGCCGTGAACTCATCGCCAATGACTTTCGTGGCCAGCATATTGCCCACGGTGCCCTGGAATTTCGTCCATGCGCCGAAGTATTCGTCGAACACGAGCTTGCGATCCTTGCGGTTGGCCGAAGGCCGGTATTTCTCAAAGTTCGACTGAATGAGTTTGGTGCTGGTGCCATCCGAAAGTGTCACGGTCGGCAGTGGCAACTCGCCGTTGCCGAACTGGTTGGTCATCGTATAAGGCTGCGCCAGCAGATCGCCGCTCAGCGCGAGCACCCCCTCGGCCTCATCACCGAGCGTGTGCGGTGCCGCCCGCAGCGTGTCATCGAGCTGGAAACCAAAGCGATCATTGAGCGTCTTGTTAGCCGCCTCAAAGCGCTTCACCTTGGCGGCACCTAGGCGGATGATCTCTGGCGCCAGCCACGCGGTTTTCGCGCCAATGAGTGTCCCCAGGGACTGGGCGCGCTGGTTGAGTTCCTGATTGGCGCTGATGCGCACATCCTCATCGGACTTCAGGCCCGCGTAGATCCCCAGACGCGCGATCTCGCGATTCAGATCACTGATTGCGAGCAGCGCCTTCAGCATCGAATCCGCGCTCTTGCCGAGTGTTCCTCGGTAGCTCTCAAGGGCCTCGGTCTGCTGGTGCGTACGCGCATAGGACTGCTCCCAGGCCTGCGGCGTCGCATACAAATCGGTCAGATCCCAGGACGCCTGTGTTTCAGCAGGCGTCGCGGCGGCGGTAGTTGCCGGTGCATCGGTGGCCGATGCGCTAAGGCCGAGCAGAGTCAGGAAGGCAAAGGCTGCTGCAATCAAAGTGCGCTGCTGCATAAGGCTCTCTTGTTGTTTGGGCTGGCGAACGGCGCCGGCTATAGGCGCGACACTGTAATCCGCGCCTGTACGTATGTGTAGCGCCGAGGTTCGGCCCCCCATACCTCTTGTTGTTGACTTGCGTGTATTGCGATGGTACCTTTTTATTACAAGGTAGCTGTGTTGAACATGGACGCAGATCAGAAATTCGGCCCCATCCGCAAAGGACTACTCGAGTTCCTGGTGCTACGGATCGTCAGCGGCACGACGGTCTACGTGGCCGACATCCTGCGGCGTCTGGCAGACACCGAATTTGCCACTCAGGAAGGCACCCTGTACCCGCTCTTAAGCAAACTGCGCCGCGAAGGGCTCGTGGACTACGAGTGGCAGGAGTCAGAAAGCGGGCCACCGCGCAAGTATTACCGCCTCACAAGCGCCGGTCGCACGCAGCTGGCGGATCTCGACGATTACTGGAGCCGCATCAACAAGACCATCGCAGGTCTCGGAAGCTGAATTTATGCAAAAAGTAATCACGGTGAGTCTCAATGGGAACGCTTATCAGCTCGATGAGGCGGCCTACGCGCAGCTCGCCGCCTACCTGACTGAAGCGGCCCGCGCATTGGCTGGCAATCCCGACAGCGCCGAGATCATTGCCGATCTGGAGCAGGCGATTGCCGAGAAATGCGCCCGCTATCTGAGCGCGCATAAGAACGTCGTGAGCGGGGCCGAGCTGGAGCAGGTCATTGCACAAATGGGCCCGGTCGATGACACCCAGGCCGCTGGTGCTGCCGGGGCTGCCGCCAGTGCGAAGCCAGAATCGGCGCCGGGCGCAGCCTCGACGCACGCGGGCGAGAGTTCCGGTGCTGCTCCCAGGCGGCTCTACCAGATCAGCGAGGGCGCACTGGTGAGCGGGGTCTGCAACGGCCTGGCGGCCTACTTCAATGTCGATGTGACGCTGGTGCGGGTGATCTTCGTCGTGCTGATCATTGTCACCGGTGGCCTCGGGCTGCTGGCCTACCTGGCGCTGATGATCCTGATTCCCTACGCCAGCACCTCTGAGGAACATGCCGCGGCGCGCGGCCTGCCATTCAACGCCCGCGCACTGGTCGAGCGGGCCAAGGCCAAGTACGCTGAATTCGCCCGCAACGCCGAACGCCATATCGCGGGCGCGCCGTGGCGACGCGAATGGCGCCGGGTACGCGCCGAGTGGCGCGTGGAGCGGCGCCGCATGCGCGAGGACTGGCGTGCCTACCGTCGCAGCGGCTATCGCCGGCCGCTATCGCCGACGCCATCTCCAGCGGCCGATCCCGCACCGATTCATTACGCCGCGCACCTCGTTACCGGCGCCATACTGGCCGCGATTGGGTTGTTGCTGACGCTCTTAACGGTGGCGTGGGTGCTGGCGCTGATCTCGCTCTTCAGGAGTGGCACCGTCCTGGGCTACGCGCTCCCGCATGACATGCCCTTCTGGGTTGCCCTCATCATATTGATCGGGCTTTATCAGTGCGTGGCGTGGCCGATCCACCATGTGCGCCGGGCGCTCTATGCCTCTGGCGGGAGTTACTACGGCCCATGGGCCGCAGCCTGGAACGGCATCATCGCCCTTGCCGTGGTCGTTGTGCTCCTCTGGTACGCCGCGCACCATCAGGCCGAAGTACGTGGATTGTTCGAGCAGCTCATGCGCTGGTGGCAGGACATCATCGCTCACCATCCGACCCAGGACACCTAGCCCGCGGCTGGCATTGTCAGCGCCTCCCTCGGGTCCGTGCGTCGCCTGGCCCGGCGTCGATGAGGGCTGCACACATAAATTAGGCGGCGTGCGGGTGCCCGGTTTGAGGGCTGTGCAGCGGAAATCCCCGATTGGGCCACGCGGCCGGGAGCATCTGGCGGCCTCAGGGCTGCGCGCGCTAAGCTCGGCGGGCGGCCGAGTACGCTCCAGGCTACAGGTCCGGCGTCCATTCCCAATTGAGGGCACACGAATGATTAAGTGGATGATGATGATCAGCTGCGCCACGCTGGCGCTGGCGGTTGCAGCAGCAGACCTGCCCTACGATGAGCATGCTGATGCCGGTGTCCAGCTTCAACAGGCGCTTGCTCAGGCGCGCTCTGAACACAAGCAAGTCCTGCTGGTCTTTGGCGCTAACTGGTGTACGGATTGCCGCGAACTCGATAAAGCCCTGCATGGCAGCAGTCAGGCATTGGTCGCCGATCGCTTTGAGATCGTCAAGATTGATGTAGGCAATTTCGACAAGAATCTGGTGCTTGCCAATCACTATGGAAACCCGATCGCAAAGGGTATTCCTGCGGTCGTGGTCCTGAGCGCCGCAGACGCGGTCCTGTATTCGACCAAAGGGGGCGAGCTGGCCAATGCGCGCCGCATGGGGGAGACAGGGATTTATGACTTTCTCGCTCACAATCTCAGCACGCCTTGAGCGCAGCGAACGCAGGCAGGCGCCTGCGATGTGCAGCGGTCGTGGACCGCTGTTGAATTACTCCAGAATCCCCGCGTAGCGAATTTCGAGGGATGAGGAATACCATCGTGGCAGAACGCCCGAAGTTGGAAGGCACCAGCGGCGCGGGCACTGCAGAGGCAAAGGACCTGGCGAGCACAACGCGCACGGTCCGGACGGTTTCGCGCGATTCGAGCAGCATAACCCGCTCGCCGATGACGCATCTGGCCAAGGCCTACGCTGAGCTGCACCGCCGAGCGCGCTTTGAAATCCAGCTCTCCCCTGCCGAAGGCGCCAAGTGGTTCACTGTGACGATCCTTGGTGTATCCCGGGCTTCCGGGCATCTGATTGTCACGGCACCACAGACTCCTGATCGGGCGCTGATCCCGGTCAGTCGCGGCAACAGCATGAGCTGCAGCTGGGCCAATTCTGCTTACCTCTTCAAATTCCGCGCGACGATTACCAACCTCGCCTTCGAGCCGACGCCGTTGGTCTATCTGGGTCAGATCCAGGGCGTGCGCCGCCAGTCAGTGCGCGCCGAGTCACGGGCGCTCACCGCGCTCAGCGCCGCCATTCATACCCCGACAGCGCAGCCAGCCCTGATCACTGATCTGAGCACGCTCGGGGCGCGCATCGGCACCGCAACCGCGCTCACGCTCAAGGCGGGCCAGCCGCTGAAGCTAACGCTGCGGCCGCGGATGCTCGGACGGGACTTCGAAATGACGCTGCGCTGCACTCTGGTGAGCTCTCTTGCCGCTGCCGATCCGCTCCACCCGCATGTGCAGTTCTATGGCCTTAAGTTCCAGAACATCAGCAACGATGATCGCCTGGTCCTGCACGCCTACGTGCAAGAGCGGCTCGCAGTGGAAGCCGACTATCTCTCGCAGCTGCTGCTCTCGGACGCCGGTCCGGTCGAAGCGACCCAGAGACTTCCAAAGTTCAAGGGTTGAGGTGCGCTCCCGCTCCTGTCGCCCCCACCTGCAGCCGTGACGCGTCTTACCCGGACCCGGTTGAGGCGGTTGCTGCGACTGCCGCGGAGGACATAGAATTAGCGCCAGCGCGGGCGTCGTATAATGGTAATACCCAAGCTTCCCAAGCTTGAGCCGTGGGTTCGATTCCCATCGCCCGCTCCACTTCCAAATCTTGCTTACCCGTGCCAACTGTCGTTGTGGGTTGGGATCAGCTGAGTTACTGCAGTGCGCGCTGGCCAAGGGGCGCCGCGTATATTGCTGGAGGTTCTCCAGGCGAGCTAAAAGAAAACCAAGATGCCCGCACAACCAGAGCGCCCCGCGAAACAGACGCCAGCTAAGGATTTCCTTGGCCACCCCCGTGGACTTGCAACGCTGGCGGGCACGGAGTTGTGGGAGAGAATTTCCTTCCATGGCATGGTCGCGCTGCTCACGCTTTACATGGCCGACCAACTGCTCTTGCCCGGGCATATTGAAAAGATCGTTGGTTTCGCGACCTATCGACACCTCGTGGAAGCGATCACCGGACCACTTTCGGTCGAGGCACTAGCGACCCAGACTTTTGGAATTTACATAGGCCTGATTTATTTCACGCCAGTACTCGGAGGCCTGATCGGCGATCGACTGCTCGGTCGCCGCAACGCAGTTATCCTCGGGTGCGTGCTGATGACACTGGGCCACTTCTCCATGGCTTTCGATCAGTCGTTTCTGCTCGCGCTGCTGTTGCTGATTTTGGGGGCGGGCTTCCTGCGCGGCAATCTGATCGCGCAAGTGGGAGGACTCTACAGCGAAGGCGACACGCGCAGTACACACGCAATGCAGATTTACTACTCAATGGTGAACCTGGGTGGATTCGTGGCGCCGCTTATCACTGGTGCTCTTGGCCAGCGCTATGGCTGGCACTACGGGTTTGGATTCGCCGGTCTTGGCATGCTGGTGGGTCTGGTGATCTACCTGGTGGGTGCTCCGCATCTTCCTCACGGCGCCCCACGACGGGTGACGATGCGGGAACGCCGCTTGAATGAGAAGGAGCGCCGCACGGTCGTGGCGCTGCTCCTGTTGATGCCGCTGCTTACGCTGTACTGGATCGTCAACTCACAGGAGTGGAACACCTACAATATCTGGGCGCGCGATCATATTGATCTAGAGCTTCTGGGCTGGCAGATGCCCGTGGCATGGGTGCAGTCCTTGGCGAGCCTGGCAGCGGTGGTTTTGGTGCCCGTGGTTCTAATGTTCTGGCGCTGGCTCGCCGCCATGGGACGCGAACCAGACGAACTTGGCAAGCTGAAATTCGGCTGCCTGATCATGGGAGGATTCACGGCCCTTGATGCGCTTTCAACATGGATCTTCGGTGCCCCTCATCAAGTTCCGTTGTTGTGGATCGTGATTACCGACCTGGGCGAAAGTTTTGGTTACCTGCATGTGCAGCCAGTGGCGATCGCATTGTTCGCAAGGATGGCGCCGCCGACCATAAGGGCCATGATGATTGGCGTGTATTTTCTTACGGTTTTCTTCGGCGGTTTAATTAGCGGTCGGCTTGGCGGTCTTTACGATCATTGGTCGGCCACAAACTTCTGGCTGCTTCACGCTGGCATCGTGTGCACAGCGGGCGTGTTATTCCCTGTGTTTGGGAAATCCTTGCGACGTCTAAGCGCAAGAGACGAGCTTGCTGCAATTGATGGCGGCTCTCGGGCGGCTAGTTGAGTCGGTCTAACGTCCTGCCACTGCCGACAGCAGGCGCACTGAGTAAGCGGCTAGGAGCATGGGCGTACGGCCCACGCCGTGGACTCAATTCCCCTCGCCCGTTACGTTTTGGATGCGAGCCGCACACACGGTACACTCCGAAACCGGCAAGGCACTGCCACCCGAAAGAGCAGTTCGGTTCCTCGATTGGTGCGACGGACTCGAAGCAGGATCAAAGAGGGGTTAGCGTCGGTTGGCTGACAGCTTAGTTGCCGGACTTCCAAACGCGAAGCGGACAGTGTTTTGACGCCCGAATAAAATCACCATCCGTAGTCAGCAGCGTCAGATCGTGCCGAACGCAAAGCTGAGCTAGCAGTGCGTCGATAGTCCCCATATGAACGCCTGCGCGCCTGCACGTATTTCGTAACTCGGCGGCATCAATATGATCCTGACGGTCGGGAAGCAACATCGGCAGCGCTGCGAATTTCTGAATCAGCTGGGCACGTGCCCGGGGTCCCGCAAAGCCCTGCAATAGTTCCTGAAGTATTAATCCGGTGGTAACAATGGGTTCACCACCCTCCAGTGCCGTGCGCAATAGGTCGACTTGAGCGACGGCCGCGTCGCTGTCACGGCGAAAGGCGAGCGACCAAACGCTAGTGTCGACCAAAAGAGTCATCGCCTTGAGCGTTCAAGCTTGTAGTCGAACGATTCGTCCCACTGGAGCTTACCCATGAGTTCTGCCAGGTGTTTCTGCCTGCGGCGCGCCACGTATTCTTCAAGTGCACGGGTTACAGCTGCTTTCTTTGTGCGCTCGCCGCCGACCTTGACGGCCAGCTCGATGAGGGCAGGATCCAGCGAAAGATTGGTCGCCATGTGTAACCTCTTACACATTATCCTACACACTAATTCGCCATTGGGCAAAATCGTTCGGCAGTGCTCCGTAGGCGTGCTTTGCGTACTCTACTCGCCAATCACGCGCGGCGATCTGCGTACAGGAGGGGATCCTGACGGGCCGCGCCTTAATTGACTGGCCATTTTAGAGTCGAAGAGTACATTGAGAGTCTGGGTTGGGATGTTGCAAGCTACGCGAGACGGAGGGCAGCCATGGTCAACGGCAAAGAACCCAATAATTCGCTTTCGACCCGGCGCCAGATCCTGCTGTTCGGCGCTCTGGCTTGCGGTGAACTCAGCGCCTGGTCAGTGACACATGCCGCCGCGGATGATCTGGGCGTGTCGCACGTGGCGGAATCCATCCACCAGGAACCACTGATCCATTCCAATCCGTCGCGTGTCTATGAGGCGCTGACGCACGCGTCGCAATTCGATCGCCTGACCCAATTCAGTGAGGCGATCAAGTCCATGTCACTGGGACAAAAACCCGCGCAGATCAATGCGCAGCCAGCAGGTGCATTTTCGCTATTTGGTGGCTATATCAGCGGATTGTTCCTTGATCTTATTCCGGGCAAGCAGATCGTCCAGGCGTGGCGGTCTGCTTCCTGGGCTGCAGGCCTGTACTCCATTGTGCGCTTCGAACTTGTAGCGCAGGGCGATACGACGAAGATCGTATTTGATCACGGCGGATTTCCGCCAGGACAGGCCGAAAGTCTGGCGCACGGCTGGCAAGTCAATTACTGGGCGCCGCTCAATAAATTATTGTCCTAGTGCCGTGGGTCAATGACCCAGAGTCGCCTCAAACAATGCAGAGAGCGTCTGCCAGTGACGTTCTTCGGCCGCGGCGTCGTAGACCGGCGTGTCACGAAACACCCAACCGTGTTTGGCTTGGTAAGTCTCGAGCCTGAAATCGACCCCAGCAGCGCTCAGGCTTTGCGCGAGCCGCTCTTTCATCTCATCGGGAAACGACGGATCTTCGATCGCGCCAGCGATGTACACCCGTGACTTGATTTGAGGAGCAAGCAGATGCGGGCTGTCAGGGGCATCGGTTGCCAGCCGTCCGGCATGATACGAGGCCGTTGCGCGTATCTGATCGGCGTAGGTGCCTGCAGCGGTGAGCGACATCAGTCCGCCCATGCAATAGCCGGTTGTACCGATTCCGCCTGCCTTCACATCGGGGTGTGCCGCGAGGTAATCGAGGAAAGCCCGTGTATCCGACATGATGTTGGCGGGAGTGCTATGCACGAAGAATTTCTCGGTCAGAACCTTGCGCTTCTCCGGATCCGAGAAGACCTCCCGCGGGTTCATGGGCTCGTAGGGACCTGAGCGATAGAACAAATCGGGCAGTAACACGAAGTAGCCGTAGCTGGCGAGCCGTTCCCCTACTGCCAACATGGCGGGGCGAATGGCTAATCCGTCCATGAACACCAGCACCGCGGGCCACGGCCCGGCTGACGCAGGTCGGTAAACGTAGCTGGGGCAACTGCCATCACGCGTCTTGATTTGGATCTTGCTCATGTGCACTTTCTAGCACAGGCTCGGGGTGTTTTCTCCTGTGCAGCGCCGGACGCTGGCTACCCTGGCCGCTAACCCAGCTCGCGCCTCAAGCCCGATTGCCTGGCTTCGACCGCAGTCGCCGCCCAGCGTGGATTCGATGGCATCTTCAAGTTAATTAGTAGGTTGGGCGTGGCTGTCACCGACAGTACCGGATCGGCTCACGTTGATGGCACCCGGAGCCATCTTTGATTGGCAAGCCGATCCGCCTCGAGCCCTAGACGCGCCTCGATGCCGCTCGACAGGCGCCGCAGGAGCATGGCATTCACGCTGTGGATAATGCTATCGTTCATTCAGAACAACAAAAAAAGCGCGGCAATGAACGCTTCAATAACTCAGCCACAGGGACGGCAAATCATGAGCAAGAAATCTGCGGCGTTGGCCGTGTCGACAGCTTTGATCGCGTGGGCCGCGTGCACAGCACACGCTCAGGGCATTTTTGATACGTTAAAGAACGCCGCCAATAATGCGGCCAACGCAGCGGCAAACAAGTCCACAGGCGCTGCCACCACTCCCAATTCCTCTGCCCCCAACGGCACGCAGACTACAAACACTGCGCAAGCGGCTGGTAGCAATGGCACTGCGGCGGCAGGCGCAGCGCCGGCGACGCTTAGCGCCTATCAGAACTACGACTTCACCCCAGGCAACTCCATCATTTTCGCCGACGATTTTTCAACCACAGAGGACGGGGAGTTTCCTGATCAGTGGGAGCTGCTCTCTGGCCAGGCGGTGGTGAACCAGCAGGCGGGCCGCCCAACGCTGCTACTGACCGATGGCAACTATGCCCGGGTCAGTCCTCGGGTCAAGGCCAAGGCCTACCTGCCGGCGCAATACACCATCGAGTTTGATACGTACCCAAGTCCCGATGGAGGCTATGGCTCCATCGTCGGGCTGCAGAAGGGGAATACCAATCCGGCCGACATCAGTATTGGCGGCGGTGGCATCGAGTATAGCGGCCCCGATGTCAAACTCAGCGCGAGCTTGCCTGATGCGCTCAACAGCGAGGCCGCGTGGCGCGGACATTGGCACCATATCGCAATCGCGGTGAAGAACAGTCAATTGAAGATCTATGTCGACCAGTACCGCGCACTCACGGTCCCGGATATGAAGACCACCGCCGACAGCTTGCAGCTCAAGGGCATCGGTGATCACAGGACACCGCAGACCTTCTCAAACTTCCGCGTAGCCGCTGGCGGCAACATGATCATGGTCGGCCAGAAGTTCACGGATGCCAAGATTGTTACCTACGGCATTAATTTTGATATCGACAAGTCCACGCTGCGTCCCGAGAGCATGGGGACCTTCAATCAGATCAAACGCATCATGACCGATAATCCGGAGCTGACCTTTGAGATCGGGGGCCACACCGACAACACCGGGACCGCGCCCCACAACCTGACCTTGTCACAGCAACGTGCCGATGCAGTCAAAGCTCAGCTGGTGACGATGGGCATTGATGCCACGCGACTGACGACCAAGGGCTACGGCGACACCAAGCCGATCGCCAGCAATGCGACTCCGGAAGGCAAAGCCAACAACCGCCGGGTGGAGTTCGTGCGCACCTCGACCTGAACGCTTGGGAGCGCACGGCTAAAGGCATGCGGCACAAGTGGCGGTTTGGCTCGCTATGTACGATACCGCACCGAAGCGGAGCTGTTAATCCTCGATAATGTGACGGGGGTCTCTGGCGTCGCCTAACGTTAGCTGCCGCGATGCTGTTAGAGTCGGGTGCGCGGCTAACGATAAAAACGAGTCGCAACCGGGGTAATCCTTCGTGCCGACGATCCGCCGCATCAAGCAACTCAAGTGCGAGATCATCCGTCGGCATGCCAATTCAAGTGATCTGATCGCCTGGTTCCAGGTCATTGTTGTCCTGGCTGCCCTTATTTCTCTGTGGACCGCCGCGGTGATGTTCGATCGCTATTCACACTGGCTGCTGCTCGTTACAGTGCCGGCGATCAGTCTGTTCCTTTTGCGCATCTTTGCGCTGATGCATGAGTGTGGCCATGGCTGTCTGTTCCGTAGCCGTTGGCCTAATCGAGCGGTCGGCTTCCTGTTCGGCGTGATCTCCGGGATGCCACAATACGTGTGGTCCCAGCACCACAATTACCATCACGCCACCAACGGCAACTGGGAAAAATACCGCGGCGCCATCGCCACGCTTTCGGTCCGGGAATTCGCAGCGCTGAGCCGCTCCAAGCAGCGGATATACCAGCGCACGCGCCACCTGCTGCTGGCGCCGGTCGGGGGCTTCATCTACCTGCTCTTCAATCCGCGATACACGTGGTTCAAGGGCACTTTGCAGCTGTGGCAATACGTGCTGGCCGGCAAGATGGCCAAGCCCGCTACGCCGCTGCGGACTCTCACGGCAAGCTTCAAGACCGGCTACTGGAGCAGCCAGCGCGAATACTGGCACATGTTCTGGAACAACCTGGCGTTGCTCAGTATCTGGGGGGTGATGTGCTGGGCCGTCGGTGCTGGCACATTTTTCTCAATCTACCTGCTGTCCGGATCACTGGCCGGTGGCGCGGGCCTGATCCTGTTCACGGTGCAGCACAACTTCGAGCATGCCTACGCCACCGATACCAAGCACTGGGACTACGATATTGGTGCGATGCGCGGCACCAGCTTTCTTGTGCTGCCACGGTGGTTGAACTGGTTTACGGCCAATATTGGCTATCACCACGTGCATCACATCTCGGCCAGCATTCCGAACTACTGCCTGGTCCGCTGTCACAAGGAATATGAGGCGCTATTTACAGAAGTACCGAGACTCTCGCTGAAGTGCATTTACCATGCGCTCGAATGCATCCTCTGGGACGAGGCGGCCGAGCGCATCATCTCGATAGCCGAATACCGGCAGCAGGTCGCGCTGGCTATCTAGGCGCCTTGGGTCCTAAGCGCCCAAGCGCAATGGCTCAAGAGCGCTGGTCAGCGTCGTATCACCGACGGACACATAGAGCATCCGCTCTGAGACCGAAATATCCAGTTCCATGCGCCGCTCCAGGCGAGCCACCAATGCCGTGATCAGCTCACGATCCACCGCATAGATTTCCACCCGTTGCGCCTGGTGAATGCGCTCGCCGCTGATGCGCTCGAGCCACGCTCCGGTGTCGCGGTGGGCGTAGATCGCGACCCGCGGCGCGGCCTTGCTGGCCTTGTGGATGCGCGCCGCCTCGGGCGTACCGATATCGATCCACGCCTGCAGTGCGCCGGTAAGATCGCGCACTGCAATTGCGGGCTCATCCGGATCGGACAGTCCTCTTGAGAATGCGATGCCTTCGCCATACTCCAGGCAATAAGCGAGCAGACGTGTTAGCAGGAACTCGGCTGTTTCCGATGGATGACGGGCAATTCTGATCTCCAGGGTTTCGAAGACGCCGCGATCCGCATTGGCCACACGCACAGTGAAGACGTAGATCGTTGCGCCTAGCGCCATGGTGCATACGCCGCCGCTGTCCGGAGGCGGCCTCGCCGCCTCGCGCGGGCTAGCGCCGATCCCCGCCCAAGATCCTGGCGGGCAACATGATCAGTCCGCGCAGCAGGCCGAAGACGCCTTCCATCGCAATGCCTAGGATGCGAAACGGAATCGACAGCAGCCACACGATGGGCCACAGCACCAAGGCGAGCAGCGCCAGCGGCCAGCAAATCACCAGTAGCAGTAGCCAAAGTAGCAACTTCGCCATAAACGACTCCGCTGTGCCCGCCTGCTTCGCGCTAACGCAGCGCGCGCAGCACGGCCTCGGGTTCTGCGACCAGAACGCTCAGCAACACGACCGCAGGGCCGGAAGGACGGCGTTGCCCGAGTTCCCAGCTGCGCAGGGTAACGAGGCTCACGCCGATCAGTGAGGCAAATGCCTGCTGGGACAATCCCATGGCGCCGCGCATCTTGGCAACGCGCGTAGACCATAACGGCGCGGAGCCGGGGCGGGAAGTCTTGGGTTTTGCCATGGCGCATTTTCACACACCCCTCACGCGCCCGTTGGAAATTTCAGAGCGGCGTTTCGGTGTCTCTGAAAAGAGCTCCGGTCGCCGTGCCTGCCTACGGGCGCGGCGGTCCACCGCCGGGAGGCGCCCCGGCTCCCGGGTTGCCACCGGCAGGCGCAGCGCCTGAATCACCGCCTTTGCCGTTCTCATCAATCTGGAATTCGACCGTGACGTGCCCGGCCGATGGATGCTGGATGTTCGGTGCTATTGAAAGATCCAATCCTGCCTGTTCATAGAGAGCGATGATTCTCTTGATTTCGTTGCCTACCAGGGCACGCGAAATCGGCATACCTGGATTGATGGTCGAGCTCTTCTCGAGCACCGCTGTGCTTATCTTGTGATTGCCGCTATAGCCCACCGCATCAATGATCGGCGGCATCGCTTCGGCTGCACCGGCCGCCGTGACACCCGGGGGTGGTCCGGGGGGTGACTGTGACCACACGGGCGAGCTGATCAGCAAGATGATGCCCACGCAAATCATCCTTCGGAGCGAAGGTCGGGAACTTTGTTTTTGCACTGGAATGAACTCCCCTGATGCCCGACAGTCATTTATGTATAGGCGCGGCGACCGCTACTGGAATCCTAGTTCTTCGAGACTTTGGGCGCACAGGCACAACTGTGTTCCTGAGTAAAGATCCTACGAGCCGCTTTCGAGGCAGGACTGAAATAAAGGGGAGATATGTCAACGTCAGCCGAGGATCGATACATACCGGTGCAGGGTTTGCATGCCGCTTCGCGCTGCACGATGTCCCGGTTTGGCGACAGCTGACCGCGCACATATTATCTGAGTTAATGGGGGCGGAAGCACTGCAGCGATGCGGAGGGCTTCCAACCTGACCCCACGAGCGTAGACACCATTCCCCGACCCGGAGTGGTGGGCACTGATCATCAAACAAACCGCCCACAAGGTGAACAAGATGGAACACAAAGACTCATTCATGCGCTTTGCAGTCATCAGCGCAATCGTTCTAGTCGGCGCCCTGGGTATATTCGTGCACTTCCATTCCTGAGCGATGCGCGCGAGCTGCGCCCAGCTTCGCCGTGCCAGCCGGATAATCTACCAACGCCCAGCGCGCCTCCGGGATCCAATCCCATAGCAGCTTCCCCGCGCCTGGCGACGGCCCGGGTTGGCGCATCACACCAAGTCCAACTGCAGGCGCTACAATGCACCCTGCGCAAAGCGGCCGCCGCTCACTCGCGCCGACGGGGGCATTCGTGCGACACCAGCAATCAGATCGGCCATGCCGCCGCTTCGCAGACAAGAAATCCAATACCTGAGGGAGCTTCTTTATGGTCTGGGTACAACTGATTACCGCGCTCGCGCTGCTGCAATATTTTCTCTTCGGGATACTCGCCGGCAAAGCCCGCGGACAGTACGGGGTCAAGGCGCCGGCGATGACCGGCCATGAGGTCTTTGAGCGCTACAATCGCGTGCATGTAAACACGCTTGAGACACTGGTCGTCTTTGTGCCTTCCCTCTGGCTGGCTGCCAGTTTCTTCCCGCCTCACTGGGTCGCCGCTGTGGGCGCCGTATACCTCATTGGTCGCGTCATTTACCTGCGCGCTTATGTGTCTAATCCGTCCACGCGAACGCTGGGCTATACGCTCAGCGCCCTGCCGGTGGCGGTATTGATCATCATGGCGTTGTTCGGCATTTGCCGGGTACTGTTCACCACCTGATTGCTGGCGGGCCCCGACACTGGGCCGGGTGCGAGCGGCAGATGAGCGAACCCACGAGCCCCCTCCGGACGATCCGCTCGTTTGTGCGACGTGCCGGCCGCATCACGCCCGCGCAGCAGCGCGCGCTTGAGGCCCTGTGGCCTAAGTACGGCCTCGATGCCGGCATCGGGCTGCTTGATTTTGAGGCGATTTACGGCCGCGCGGCGCCGCTGGTGGTCGAAATTGGCTTTGGCAACGGCGAGCAGCTGCTGGCGCGCGCGATTCGCCAGCCCGAGAGCAACTTCCTGGGAATCGAAGTGCATGAACCCGGCGTCGGCCACCTGCTGCTGGCCGCCGAGCAGGCCGGGCTGAATAATCTGCGCCTAGTCTGCCACGATGCGGTCGAGGTCCTGCAAAGCCAGATCCCCCCAGGCAGCCTGGATGAAGTGCAGATTCTCTTTCCGGATCCGTGGCCCAAGAAGCGCCACCACAAGCGCCGCCTGATCCAGTCCGCCTTTATGGAACTGCTCGCTCCACGGCTGCGCCTGGGCGGTCTGGTGCATATGGCCACCGACTGGGAGCCGTACGCTGAGCACATGCGGGAGGTGCTGGCCGCCTGCCCGCCATTCAGCGACTGCAGTACAGACTCAGTCCAAACTGCGCTGTTCCCCGAA